>JADEYI010000154.1_pt1 | contig 129808 bp, 166 predicted proteins | sample 8542331 | NCBI WGS metagenome assembly JADEYI01 (sample SAMN16510988, study PRJNA670497) | mine drainage metagenome | isolation source: biofilm near Copperflume 1 | place: Germany: Marsberg coppermine Kilianstollen | collected 2018-02
TAATAATAATAATAATAATAATAATAATAATAATAATAATAATAATAATAATCATAATCATCATAATCATAATAATAGATGCTGCAGCTCACCTGTTCCACAAGCTGCACTATGGTGGACCACGCCACGCTGAGCGCGCTGTGCGACAGCTCAGCGAGCAGCCGCGCAGCAGCTTCCTCGTTTCCCATTTCAACCATCTGCTGCACCACTTGTGCCACCTGCAGAAATCCAATCGCCTTTGCGCCAAAAGAAGCAGGGGGGCCCAAGAACACGGTAGTCTATAGTTCACCCCTGCTGAAAGCCCCATTCCAAACATGGCAAACACACGACGCATGCGTCGCCAAGCTCTGAGCAATGGTTGGTCTAAAGGGCTGTTGCTGTGTCGGTCGCCGGGCAAGTCCTGGCAGGCTTCACATGCTTATGCAAAAAATTTGCACATTATCTGTTGCCGAGACTTCACAGCTTGAGGGTGCTCCTTGCAAAGCATGAGGCGTTGAAACTAAGTGCCAGATGATGGAACGCAACATGAAAGCGCATATTTTGCACCCAGGGGGCGCTTGTACTGTACCCTTGGTGCAGTAGTTAGTGACCCTTTTGCAATCAGGCAAAGGGTGGTGACATGGGACTGATCAAGTCCTTGGAAAAGAACTTGAGACGGCCCGATGCCCTTGATATGCTGGTCAATACCGGAAAATGGAGAGCTTGATGTGCACAAAGCATTGCTCACCCTCTCAGAGGGCAGAGTCTGTGCCAGAGCACGAGCTCCTTCAGCTGCCAGTTGAGGCCGTCCGGTGGTGACTAAGTTTGCCAGGTGGGAGGCCACAACATCCACATGCCCCAATCTCTTCAGCGCATCCATGACTAAGGCCCACTCGAACGCGAAGCCCGCCCGCAGCATCAGTAACGAGCACTGCGCGCACACAAACACATTTTCTGGGGAATGGTTTACAGACGGTCATGCCTCGCCCAAAATCCCAAATCCAGCCCCTCAGAACGATAATTAGCATGGATTCTGATGATTCTGTGAGAGTCGCCGCAACCATTTCAAGCAGGCATGGATCATCGCCTTTATCATAGCAAGTCTGCCCGATCAACTCTCTGTCAGTAACTGAAAGCTGCGGCGGATTTCTGTGCCTGCTGCAAGGACAGAATCATATGAGAATGGTCACGGGAAGCAGCTGCAACTACAAGCAGACGCTCACAGCACTAAAAGTTCATGGCAGCCATGCAGCCGCACAGTCTGATGACAACTCACTTGTACCGCAGCCTCCTCCTCGCCTGCCTCGTAGAGCATGACTTCCAATTCCGCCACTTTCTGCCCACATAACAAAATTGTTATTGTTGTTGTTGTACGCCTTTTCTGCCCAAGGCGCGCAGACACATGCATGGCTGTCGACATGTGCTATTTACATCCGTATATGCTTTTCTAGGTCTATGATGCAACCCTACATAGGAAAAGAGTCAATTTGTCCAAATGAAAAATTTCTAACCCAGAGAACATATTTGGCACGTACACCGCTCCCGGCTGGCGGGGAGACGGAGTAAGTACTGAGCACCACCGAGTCCATTGAGGGGCAGGCTTAGTGGCAGCCTTCGCTGCAGCTTGTCTGCAGGAAGCGCCTTGCCTTTTGGCAGAAAATGCATGTAGTAATATTCACAAAATTGAAATAATAGAAAATGAAAAAATGAAAAAAAAACCATAATCATAATCATAATAATAATAAGAGTAATATCAACACTTGTAATTATGCTATAACACTAACACTAATTGTCACAATTTCAGGCCCACCTGCGAATCCCCCAGGCGCACCATTTCGACCTTAGTTACGGCCGCCACCCAGGGGTGGCACTCTTTTATCATGCTGAGTGTGCAGTGTGCCGCCAGGCGTGCACCCCCGCAGTCCATCAGCCTGGAATCCAGCTGCAGCACAGCGTACCGTATTAATCAGTGTAGCAGTAAGAGTAGTACTCATACTGCGCACAGGGCATAATGATGTCAGCTTTGTGATGACAACAAAGAAGAATGATGTCAACTTTGCGATGATATCAGGAGGAAGATGCTATCACCTCTGGGATGACATCAGGGGCGAGGGATGACGTCACCTTGGCGATGATATCAGGCCGGCCCATTTTGGCGATGGCCAGGGAAACTTGAGTCAGCGCCTCGTTGTGCCCCATTTGGTCCAGGCCCTTGAAGCACTTGCAGACCACCTCAATTTGCCCCGAGTTGACAAATTCGGTAACCATTCGCGCAACCACATCCGGTCGACCGAGCCTGCAGTGCCGGGCAGATCGTGATTTTCACAGTTCTGAAACCTCTTATCCCCCCTAAATACCGTACTCGACCCAACATTTAATCGGAGAAAAAAAAACTGTCTTCAAAATGGGTCGAAGAAATATTTTATCACCTCCAAGAAGAATGCCGCTCTGAAATATACATTTTGACTGTTGAAGGCGGCTTTACAAAGCTTTTGATGAAGGCATTCCGGAATGGATCCATTGGAGGTGAATGTCTGCACTCTTGCATTGTGGATTTGACATAATGCCTTCCCAAAATACATGTGACTAAGGTGCAATTTGACTTGAACTGTGACGAGTACGGTATATACCAGCCCTGATAAACATCGTAAAGTCGAAGCCATAAATCAAATCATTGAGTATTTCCACTGGGACAATATTTTGGCAGATCGCACTCACAGAGGCACTGCATGCTGAGCCATGCTACGCAGATGCATGCAGTGTTCTTTATAGTGGCTTTCAACAGCCAATTTGCTTTGAAGTATTGATTGGGGCAAGTTTGTGACCGGGTATGGGCCTTTGGACGTCCGCTTGGAAGGCATAGATTGGCTCTGAGGAAATGATTCCCAACTGCGAAAAAGCGGCATTTTGCCCTCTTTGAGCTGAAATGCCCCGAAACTTGGCTCAGGTTGGCTTCTCCTTTGGCTCAAAGTGATTCTATGTAGATGCGCGCACAGCATCTACATAGATTAACTGGATCAGTTAGGGGCAATAGTCCGTTGTTGCAATTCTTCATGGACCCGGTGACTGTAGGCCTATTAAATCTATCAACCAGCGGACAGCCTTCTTGGCTTGCGGGTGGGCAGCGCACCTGACAAGCTCATGACAGGGGGAGCCAGCTAGGGCCTCTCCAAGGACAACCATGCCATTTTTGACCTGGCAAGCTAGTGCAAGGCCACCTGAGTCCACGAGGGAGTATGTGATTTGGGCAACCTCCTTCGCATGCCCGGAGTGAACCATCCACAGGCTGACAAGCGCGATCTCATCCACGTGCCTGCGCATGCGCGCACATTTCAGCGATGATGTCACTCTGGCCACATCAGCGCCGCCGCCATTGCCGAGGCTTCCATTGGAAGGGGTGCAGATTAGCCATGCGGTGATGACTCATCAGCCGTGACACATGCAGACTGTACTAATATGGTGCATGGTGGCTTCCAGTCGGTACTGGCATTGGCTTTAGGGCTTGGTTCTCCTGAGCAACCTCTGTCTAGACCGGGAAATTTGCAGTCACAAGGGGTAAAAAGTGTTTAAAAAAAACGTCCACAGGATGCCTGCTTGTGTCCCTCATCTAAACACGGGGTTTCTTGCATTGTAGTCACAAACGCAGCATCCCTAGAGCGCCAGCAAGGCAGGGGTGAGAATGAGATGTGGTCACATCGCTCTGACTGCAAAAGCTTGGCCACCCTTTTGTGAAAATAACCCTAAACCCTAAATAAAATAAAATGAGAAAATATAAAAATAAATGATGTTGATATTTTTAATAGCAGCACCAGCTCACCCCTTGGAGATGAGCAGGGCGTAGATGTCCCTGGCATCCTCCAATCTTCCCTCATCCAAAAGTGACGTCAGCAGATCTGCCACAATCGGCGCATCTCCCCGCCTGCAACAGCCGAAAATGAATTCGAATACAAATCTGAGACCCTTAGAAACCTCTCATAAAGCTGGGAACAGTTAAGGAAAAAATGAAAAAATGAAAAAATAAGAGGCCCTGGCGTGCTGCTACTAGCGAGCAATGCTTCTGACAGGTGCACGTGCGCATGCCCTCAGCTTTGTGAAGAGGGGCGTTTTGAAGTGGGCGCACGGATGGAACGACATAAATCCTATACATGAAAGGTCGCATCCCTCCAGATGCACAGGGTGTGCATCTGCTGCAAGCAAATACTGAGATGCCACTTTGCTCATCCAATGCTTGCAACGCAAGAGAATAAAACGTTCACATGATCGACAATGGTGAAGGCAGCCCTGCACCTGATCATGCAAGGAATGGTAAGACTCGAAAGCAACGACGCAGATGTTCCTTGACAAACCTAGTCCTTAAGACTGTAATATGTGTAGTGCTAATAATGATATCGGCGATGATGATAAGGATGATAGGAACAAGCACTGTGATAGGGATAGTACTAGTACCTGACCATCGCAGTCGCAAGACTCACGGCTGTCAAAATTTGTCCGCTCTGCAGCAGGTGCTCGCAGATGCAAACCAGCACCGTCAGCCGCCCGCGCTTTGCCGGAGCGGCCGCCGCGGCAGCTGCCGCATCCTTTTCACCCTCTTGAATCAGCTGCATCAGCAGGACAACCACCCTTGAGACCTCAGTTGCAGGGATAATATATCTGATATGTTCCCCAGTGTCAGATACAGAATTCAGCGGGTGTTGTTACACGCTGTTCCCGCCAGAGACAAGGTGCGTATGCAGTCAAGCTTTGCCGGGGCGGCCGCGGCTGCGACAACCACATCAGCTTCACTGTGTTGAATAATTTGCATGGGCAAGTCAAATTTGAAAAAGGGTGTGCGCATCCCTACTTCAAGCTGCGCAAGATGCAGCTTGTGTGGTGAAGAAAGCTCTGTGAGAGTCATGGCGAGACCAAAGAGTGTGTGCAAAGCTGTTCCGTAAGTCATCCTCAGGGAAATCATTATGACATCTTGGGAGTCAGAAAGTCGCCAGTATATTTTGACATGCACACCCATGAGGCTCAAGACCGAGTTACTGCATGGCGACACTGAAGATGCAGGTGGGCAGGTATGCTGCACTCAACAAATCAGAGCTTCACCGGTGGCTTTGTAAAACAAGCTTGGCAGAGACATCGACATGAGCTCCGAATTACTGACAGGGAAGAGTAGCAGCAGCTGCGTGCCTGCTGCAGGATGCTGGCTGCTATGTCTGGCCGCTTGCTCCTCTCTACTACCCATTCCAGCACCTTTGCTAGCAGCCCCCATCGGCCCATGCGCGCCAGGAACTTGACGGCTGCCAAAACGCCTGCACATGCGGCGGTGCTCGTGAGCGGACCTTACTTGTTGCACTGGTTTCAGTCACACCCTGAGATTGACAGGATATCTGTCAAATTCACAGTGGAGTTTGATAGCTTGGCCCCGGCTGGCGGGGGCCATGGCGGTTCAAGTACTGAGCTCCGTGCCCATGGTTGATTGGGTCCCTGCTTGGATCTGGCGAGTCCATCAAGGAGCAGAATTTGTGGCAGCCTTCACATGCAGCTTGCCTCTTGGCAGGAAAAGCGTGTAATAATTGTAATAAAATGAAAGCTCAGCAGTGACGAAACTCAGAAGGCTGCGGTCAGGGGTGCAGATGGCAGGCATACGTTTGGCAGGACAAGGCTTGGGTGCTAAATACGGGTGTAAAAAAGAAAAACTGCCCTAGCGTGAGAGCTCTTAAATGTTTTTAGGCTTAGGAAATCGGAGTATTGACGGTAATCGGATACCGTGGGTACGCTCTGCGTCCACGAGCTCCACCATCCACCCTCCCAAGAGGCCGACGCATGCTTCACCCATGTGACCTGCAGCGCCAGTCAAGTCAGATTAATCCAGATTCCCTGTTATTGGGCGTTGTATATCCGTGAATCTGCATCAAGTGGCGGCACTCAGTGCTTACCGACTGCTTCCATTGCTTGCACAAACAAGAACACAGGACGTCCACGCCTGAAATGATCCACGTCTGTCGATCAAGTGAGGAGTATTATATGTACCCATGGTCGTAGGATCAATCGGGATTGAAATGTAGGTGTTTCTGCGTCCCCATGCCGTGAGCCGCACAGGGTCGAGGTCGCCTGGGTACCTGCACGGTGTGACGTCTCCAAAAACGAGGAATTCCTGTGAAGGCCTTATCAAGACTTCTCATTGAACAGGTCGAAGTTCTAGTTCAAGCGAGAGACTGGCGCTTCAAGCGCCGCGCTTGTGACAATCCTTGCTTTGTCATCAGGGATTTGGTGGGCAGCCCATTTGCCATTTCATGGGCACATCGGGCAAGGAAGCTGGGACCAAATGCTAATACTACAGGATTTATTTGGGTTCCTCTCTCGTGTTAATTGACAATATCTGCAACGACGATTTTTGCCAGCTGCGTGGCACACCCAAAAGTAAGATTCCATGCAAAACATCAAATGGCACATGGCAAACACAGGGGGATATATATGAATTTTCAAAGTTTGTGCATCCAAGACTCTTCACCTCGGAGGTTTACAGATCTGAGGCGCACACCTATCCTACCAACTTCGATGCACATGCAAAGGGACTTCATGGGATCATAGAAATGGCTGCTGACAGAGACGCACAAGAAACTTGAGACCAGACATGCAGCTTTGCAGCTGCAAGCTTAAGCTGACGAGTCCACAGCAAGAATGTCAGCCATGGCTGTGGCCACTTGCAGGAGGAAGATCCACTGTGTGCAGAGAAATAATCCATCCGGGCGCATAGGGAGACTGAATAGCTAGTCTTGAATGGCAATGCTCTGAGTCAGTTCCCCAAAGAAATGTCCAACAGTATCAACTTGATTCACTGCATACCGTTCTCACCCACAACTTGGTTTGAAGTTAGCCAAGGCCTTTTGCCGCTGCAAGACAGCAAGCAGCCATCCAGATCCAGTTCGACAAGTGGCCTTCCTTGTCGAGCACAGCTTCGATGTGTGGCACATACAAAACAACAGTGAAGAATCTGCGCATTTCTCGCTGTTCAGGCACAGGCCACACCTTGAACACCCACGAGCAAATGTGATGCGGCAGTCAAATTGACTGATGAGCTGCATACGATCCTGTGCATTTCTTTCCTCCCTGGTTCATTCCCTGCCCAAGCCATTTCCTGCACAAATCCAGAATGAATTCCTTGCCCCACACATTGACTATAGTCCGCAAACTCCTGAGCTCCCAATGTCCAACGTACGTCTGGGTATGTACATTAAAATACCATGAAAACGGGATTTCATACACATCCCAACCCCACTTCAGGCGAGCAATCCTGAACTTTGATTCCGAGTGCTTTCGAAGCCTCAATCTGTACACTACACGATTTGCGCACCTCAGAGCAGTTGCGACACGCCTGCAACTGGGATCGCGAGAAATTTTCCTACACAATGACTCATCTGAGATGATCTGACTAGCCGCTCGATGCACCCATTATCACAGTCCTGTTCAGTTGTCCTGTTCAGTTGTCCTGTCAAAAATGTCTTTCCCCTTGGCGTTCCTGACAACGGTGGGATAGCCCAGTGCCAGATTGGAGTCCTGATTTGCAGCCAGAGCTTACTTTTCAGCCTCTTCCTTGCTGTACATTCGCCCGATGAACTTGGAGGGCGATTCAAAGGCTTCAAACAGCTGCAGTTTTTAGCCACACAATTTGATGGCACATGCAGGCTTGACCCATGAGAGTAAAGGAACGCAACGCAACACTGTACCTGGATCATTCGCATCAACAAGAACTTGGGTGAGCATGGACACCACCTGCACACAGTGAGGGTCACTTCATGAGCCACCTGCATTAACCTTGGCAGGAAAGTCCTATTTAATTGAGAAGTGTTATATGTAGTGTACTCTGCTCTCAGTCTTTATGTGGGTGTAAATTGGTACAAAAGACTTTTATGGCGCACCTCAACATCTGGCAGCGCGCCAGCAAGCTCAGTGTCTAGCAGATACCCAATCTGCCCCTCTGACTCCCAAGACATCCAGATGTTCCTCTGGTGCCTGCAGCCCCATTGCTGTGCTTATGTGGCACCGAACAATCACCATGCTGGAGTGATTTTTACATACATGTGATGACTCCAACATGGTCTACCTTGAGAGCCAGGAGGCCAATCTGGGGGCCGTTGCCATGAGTCACACAGAGGCTGCAGCCTTCCTCCTGCACAAGAGCCGCCAGAGCTGTCGCTGCCTCCCATGCGTGCGTAGCCTGTGAGAAGGCTGTAAAGCAGTGCTTTGAGTCAGCTTCTGCAACAGCGTTTCAGCCTAGGGACAAGGGCCTGTCCAGAGCCTGCAGTGCCTTTGTGTCCATTGTCGTCTGCTGATTGGCATGCTGAAGGCAAGGTGTCACATCAGCCTTTGCCTTGCCTGATTTTCGGCTGTCGGATCGTCCCCTCGTTACAGCAGCGCATTCCCACCAAGCAAAAGCAGTGCAACCTTTCGGATTTCATTGGTCTCCTCCCTCACTGCAGCTACCTGCGCCTTCATGGAACAGCTCAGTCCTGCTAATGTGCTTACAGACATCTGAAGAAGTATTAAATTTTACTTAGAAGAACTTTTTCCACATGATCGAGTCGATGCTTAGTATTGCTTGACTTCTGTTGAATGCGACACGTCCCCTTGTGCTGGTGATAATGTCTGAGAAATGCGCCTGGTGTTGCATATGGCTGGCTGAATACGTGATGTGAAATGTCCTTTATCCAAGATCACTGAAACAGATCTGATGTGACAAAGCGATGAGAAGCGGCCAGAAGCAAAGGGTGGCGCAGTCAATTAAGTTTGTATCCTTCTCAGTGAATTCGCATTTGAAGAAGACCAGGAATGCAACGTTGTGAAATCGACAACCAGAACGTGACCAGGAAAGAATCCGCAGAAGAGGATCCGTCTGCGGCAGCTGCCCCAGGAAGGCCGGAAGCTGCGCAGTACGGCATGCCTGCAGTACAGTGACCGTGAGATAGAATTCCAAAGAGGAAGAAGAGAAAGGGAAAGCAGATCACTCTGATGAAAAAGGAACAGTGTTGAAGTGGTAATCTGAAGCTCGATCAGATGCTAGCTTGAACACCTGCTGTCATAGTAGACCCACCCACAAACTGTGCATCGAGAAGCCATGCCAACAAGATGTTATAAACCAATGCAAGCATGACAGCCTCCATGCACCCTACCATAGTATCACTCAATCTGTCTTGTGCCAATCGCAGCACAACAGGAGACGAAAGAGGACGCCAAGGCTGTGCTTTGCAACATGTCCACCATGGGAAGCAGCGGGGCGAAGTCAGGCACACAGAAAGATATATCGCTCGCGTATGTCCTGTTTGGAGGAATACTAGGCTGTCTGTTGGGACAGGGTGTATGTGCTGGGTCCGTGATAAGTCCCCCAGCTCCAAGCATCCCATACCTCGAAGGCTTGACCGGCTCCCTGCCGTGGGGCTTGAACCCCTCACCACGCATTAGCAGCGCAGCCAATGCTCTTCCATCAAATGTCTGCGATGTGTCACCAGCCACTCTGGCAGTTGCACCAGAGCCCTCGGAGGGGCTGCCAAATTGGCAGGAGCCCCAAGCCACCAGCGCTGGAACCAAGCTGAAAGACTGCGTCTTTGCTGCGCACGACACCGCGTTCCATGGCCTGATAGGACCCGACCCAACAGTCAAGCTACTAGCACGGAAGGACTACACCTTTGCCCACGAGGTGTGCATCTCCTGAAGGCTCTCTTCTGCCTGTGTCACATTATGCTTGCATTCTGGTTAACCTCAGCAAACATCCAGGAGCACTTTAAACAAGTATCCAGTGTAGTGATGGTGCACATGATGCAGCAGCTTCACAGGTTGAGAATTACCCCAATGGGTGACGGGATGTGTGCCACTGTCGCAGGGTCCGGTATGGCTGCCAGCCATTGGGAAGCTCTTCTTCGTGTCCAACCGCCTGGGAGACAAAGAGGGGACAGACCAATATGTGGAGCTGTGGCTGCTGGACCCTGAGACCCTGGAGACGTCCCAAGTGCGGCCCATAGTGCCCATCATCATGGGGAATGGCGCCACCAACTGGTCACCCAGCGAGGTTCTCATCGCGTCACAGGTGACTGGCCCTGCACAATTGTCCTGCTTGTTTGAGGGTCTTTGAGGGTCATCGCCCGTCGGCTTGTTCAAGGGCTCAAGGATTCGTCTGTATACGCATGTCCCTTCCTCAGAGTTGTGCCACAGCTGCTGGGTTCCAGCTGCTGAAATAGCACCCGAGGCGATACTCTTAAAGAGCATCAGAAGCAGCAATTTCAGAAAAGAGATACTCAGAGGAAATGGAGGGGCCTGAAGGCTGTGCTGGGTGCCTGCACAGGGCAGCAACAACACAGGTGGGGCTCTCTTTGTCTTGGATGTTGTGAGCGGAGCTGCGCGGAAGCTGCTGGACAACTTCCAGGGTCTGCAGTTCAACAGTCCCAACGATGTGGTGGTCTCTAGCGACGGCGTTATCTACTTTACGGACCCCTCCTACGGCCTGCAGCAGAAGTTCCGGACCAAGATGCAAGTGGGCGACTATGTGTGGCGCTTCAATGCCCGCACCGGGGACACCGCAATCGTGGACCAGACATTCCTGAAGGTCCGCCCCCTCTCTGCCAACACTCTTGATCTTGTTCATGCGCACATCTGCTCTGCTGAGTGGAAGTTAAAACTGACAGATTGTTGCATACTCACACCCTACATGTAGATCCCCCTGTATGCAAGATGCTGATGGGGTGTGTACCATGCAAGTGGGCACTGCAATGATGTGCTCATTATTTGGAATGGCAGCTGACAAGGCCTTTGTCTGTGCTGTGTCAGCCCAATGGAGTGGTGCTGTCCCCGGACGGCAGGGTTGCGTACATCACGGACACTGGCTGCAAGGATGCGAATGCATCTGATGGCGGCCAGTGCACCGCCGCCAACACACCCCGCTCCATCTATGCCTTTGACATCCTCAAGAGCATGTTCGCTGCCCACAACCCACCGTGCATGGCACTCGAGCCGACCTTTGTGAACTTTGAGCTAATACCAGTGCATGCCATTTCGTGCATGGTGGTGCGTATGACAGTGACTGCTGGTTTCTTCTCTCAAATTGCTGGCTGAAACGCGACAAGCAGTATGGTGGTGATGGGATAGTTTTTTCACAGGTGATGCCTTGGCAGGATGTGCCTGGGCCTTCTGTGACATGCTGACAGCGCCTGAGGACCTGTGCTTTCCATGGTCATCAGGGATGGGGCGAGCTTGCTGGCCAACAAGCGCCTGTTTGCGGTACCGGATGTGGGGGCGCCGGACGGCATCAAGGTGGACCTGCAGGGCAACGTATGGACCGGCGTTGGCGACGGCGTCGCTGTCTTCAGCCCCAGTGCGCCGCTCTGCCAGCTCACTGCTCTGCCAGCTGCTCTCACCTACAGACTGCTGCATAGCTGACTCCTTCAGCTTTCTTGGGAGACCTGGCACCCGCATGTGCTTGTGCTGACATCGCCAACACTGGGCTGCCAGGGTGTGTTACGGCGCAATGCAATGTATGATGTCAGTCAGCCAGTTAGTCACACTACATGATGTGCACGATGCACAGGTAGTTGGTTGTTCTGGGTTCCAGATCTTTGTTCCCGGAGGCGGTCAAATGGCCGACATGGCATTGCAACGGCATGTCTAGAATCACACTCACTGACACAAGAGAGGCAGCAAAAAGGTGAGTTGTGATTGTTGGCGGTGTTTCTGCAGGCGGGAAGCTGCTGGGCAAGATTCTGGTCGGGGAGGTGTCCAACATTGTTTTTGCCGGTGATGTGCTGGTCATGTTGAAGGAGACTGAGGTGCTGGCCGTGAAGCTGGCGGCAAGGGGCGTTGTCCTGCCAGGCATGCTGGCTCCAGCTCCAGCTCCAGCTCCATTGGCTCCAGCTCCAATTGCTCCAGCTCCAGCAATTGGTTAAGAACTGATATAAAAACTAATACACTATATTAATTGTACTAATACACTGATATATATACTCTTGATGTATATACTCTTGACAGCACTGATAGAGGCATGTTGGTTGAGGCAGATTGGCTCTGGAGACAGTTGACTGTGCAGGCTTCAAATTTACACTTGATATGTATTTGTATGTATGATATTTGCGGGTGGGTCGCTGTCCATATGCAACAGAAGTACCTTTGAAGGTGTCGTATACTATTGTACACAAGCGCTTTTGTTCATTACTCTGTGCGCTACCAACATAGTCAATTCCCCGTTGCTTGCAAACATCATTGGTCCCTTTAGATGCAGACAGACACCGTGTCTGTGACAGCAGGTGGAGCGGATCAATATCCATTTAAAATATCTAAATGAACTTGCAACGCTGATGCTCTTACATTCCGTGTTCATCCAATCTACCCATAGAAGGTGCCACCAGGGTGACAGAACCAGTCAGATGCATGCATCTGCCATAGGTGTACTGTAGCTGTTTCTCAAAATACCATGCTCCAAATAGCACAGAACTCTGGCCAAAGAACACTGCCCCGCTGACATGGTCCTGTGGAGGTCATGTTGCCATGATCTCATGGCAAGCTGAATTTCCTATCAGGGCAGCGAGCCACATCAGACTCAAAAGCCCAGCGCCAATTCCAGATCAGGCTTGAACCCCCCGGAACCAGAACAGGCTCAGAATAAGGGAGGAGCCAGATCAGGTGCGGATCTTGACAGCCAGATCAGGCTCATCGCACAAGCGTCAAATTAGCCTCAAGTTCCAGGGCCAGATCAGGCTTGAAAGCTCGGCCCAGCCAGATCGGGCGCTGCTCAGTTGTTGAAGATGAAAGTCGAGGAGCCCTGCGCGGCGACGGGCGTCCAGCCGGTCAGATTGCCGATGTAGTCTTGGAGAAACTCGGCGATGTGCGCATGCGTTTCGCTCGTGGGGTGGCCCTGGCAGCCCGTGCCCTCCTGCAGAGCCATAAAGAAACAGGAATTCACGCTACTTCTTCATTCCATGCGCGATGCCCTACAGGAGATATAAATTGCTCTCCAGGCTGCAAGCAAGGCAGAGGCATGGATCGCGCCACTTGCTGTCTGCTGTTCAGTAGCTGAAGGGATTTAAGTCCCTATTAGAGCTTTAAGTCTCTGCTAGAGCAGGTCGGTGATTAAAAACATTTGTCAGGGAGTTGCAGGTGACAAACATGGCGTGCCCCGTAGGAGAGGTCAGTGCGATAGAACTGCACGATACGTACGCCAAGAGGTTCCTCCCAGAACATGTCAAAGAGTGCATAAAACGCACCGTCTTGACGCTGGGCGGCACAGTCAGGTAGTGCAGCCGCCCAAAGCCGGCATCTTTCAGGTCTCCGATAGCGACGGTAACGTTGCCATAGAACGCGCGCTGCGCCGCAGCCGTCTTGTAGCCCGACAGGACCGCCTCGGGAAAGCCAATCACTATCACGTCCGCGTCCGGCGCATTGGCACGGATCTGCGCAGCAAAGAAACAGGCTTGATCATGTAAGGAGTCCGGAATCAGGCAGTGAGAACCAAAGAGGCTTGGTTGCATAAGATTGCACGAGTATGTGCTGGAAGGTGCAACGGGATGCAGGGGTCAGATTGGTGGAGTTGAGACGAGGTCATCTGGGCAAGCATGACAAGTGCAGGGTTTCCTGTGGATGATACGCGCCAAGAGTGAGGGTTGCTCTGCCCTCCCGACAAACTGTCAGGCAGTTGCACTACCCATCGACAAAAACCATAGCCAAACCACAACTGAGTAACCGTGCGCTCAGGCATCAAGCAATGCTACAATTCTTCTGCTTGTGCAAGCTGACTGCTCAGCAACGAACTTCCTATCGGTCTCTTGACAGTAAATTGCTTTCTGGCAGTGGATTCTCTTTCTGGCTGACAGCTTGTTACGCACCTGCAGCAGGAAGTTCTTGTAGGCGGCGTTCCACCCCGCGGGGGCGCTGCCGGAGTTGAAATCATTTCCACCGGCATCCAGCACCACAACCTGAGTCAGCAGAGGAGGGTCCTTACATCGCACCATGGATGTGATGTGAGTGCTGTACACAGGAGACTGCCCCGCGACACAGGGGCAAACTTTCCTGACTGCAACGTTTGCCGTTAACCTCGGCAGAGTCAACATCTCTGTGAGTCAAGCTCTGCAGAGCCTGCAGCTAACAGGCATCTCGGCTTGGAATGCACGGTCGCATGCCTTGAGACGCATGCTGCAGCGTTAATGTTCTGGACAGACCACCTTTGCTCTTCAAAAAAAAATGCACAATTGCCAGGGGATGTGACTCTGTACCAGACCCCATTAGATACAGGCAGTTTGTCAGTCCAGTCCAGATCGCCAGCAAGCATTAAGCATGCACATACTGTCACATGCGCGCACCTGCGGCACGAAGGTAGCGTGGTCCCAATCTGAGGAGGGGTCCCGGGGCAGCGTGCGATTGTAGAGTTGGGGGATCGACGGCGTTCCCTTGTTTGCATTAGTCGGCAGAATCCCCGCCCCGGCCCATGCGATGTGCGCAAACCGCGCGCCGAAGTGATTCGCCGCCAGCGGGCCAAACGCCAGCACCGAGTCCTCGGCCTGAGAAATGATGAATTCAAAGTTGGTTTGAAGTCCAGAGGTGTCACACACCAGCCTCTATGGAATCTGTGTACGGCTTTGTGGAGAGGCTTGCAGGAGACCCACGTAAGTGCTTAAATTGCACAACTGACCTGGCAGGGCACCACGAAACCTTTGATGCACGTTTGAGACACCAAACGATTGAAGGGCGGGGTATCATGCTTTCATTGTGCATTCACAGCAGCACACACACACACAACACAGCGAAATGGCACTGTCATTGCTTGGCATTGCTTCTGGTCAGGAGATGGGGGTTTGCTCAAAGAGATTGCCTGACATATTCAAGGGGTCATTGTGCTGGCCCAATCTGATGCAAGTGCAGAGAAGGGGGACTGCTGTGCCCCACATGACATTGATACCAGGCATGAAATATGAGCTATTCGTTGAAAGAGTTTCCCTGCCGCGCCGTGACACAAAATGGCGACTCACCCTGAAGGCAGGTTCACAGCCGAGAGACTGGCCCAGATCCCCAAATCCATTCACCACACTCGCACCAATGATCTCCATCCTCCTGTTGCTCATCCCATTACCCCTGTCCTCAAACCTGCAATGACAGGGCAACAGGTCAGCACTGTGCGGCAAGCTCCTGTCTGTGCCGGGTCTGCAGAAGACTGCTGAATACTGGCAAGCTTTTATCACTGCAAGTAGAACGGGCTCCTAAGTGATAATCTGTGCTTCGAAAAATCGAATTTCAGGCAGTGCAAGAAGGAAGAGCTTAAAAGGTGGTGGGCAAGGCTGCCATGCAAGAAACCTAGTGCAGGGAGGAGAAGGTGTAGTATAATAATCATAATAAGACTGCAGGACACCCTTTTCATAACAATGGTGAACACAGATAAATGGATGACGATGCCGATCAGGTGGGTCACGAGGTCCCAACTTTGTCTGTCATACAGGCAGGCATGTGTTGCTAGTGCCTACCTGGGTCCATCAAGAAACACGTTGTCGAGCCTCGCCTCCCCGAATAGCGCCTCCGTTATTTTCGTGACGACCAGCAGGTGCGAGCCTTGTCCCATGATGGGCACGCTCACATTCCTGGACGTCGTGGAGTTGATGGTGGCGCTCTCCACAAGCTTGCTGTCGACGCGCAACTCGAACTGACTTGACCCAGTCTCCGACGTGCTGGACATCGCTACGGTGACATCCCCCGATCCTTGGAACGGGACATACACCGACGAACTCGCCCATGCCAGCGTCTGTGGGAACGCTGGCGCGTTACTCTTCAGCGCAGGGAAGCGCCCATTGAAGTACAGGTATTGGCCGCTGGCGATCTGAAGCGTACAGACAAGTGCAAAGGCTGCTATTTGGCTCCAACATGCCCTATGCATCTGCCTGAGCGCTGGTCTCGGCGCAAATTTGGTCAATATCTAACCCTGGTTTGCTAGACCTTCCTCAGAGCTGTTGATCTTAGCTCTCCAGGCCTGCCTGAAGGCTCCAGATGGGCCCCTTCGATCCAATACAGTCTTGCAGACAACGTGTCTTGAATTTCTGCCAAAAATATCTCCCTCTGCAATCTGCCCTTGGAAGTACAGGAAGGACACAGTACAGAACGACTGATCCCAGTACTAGCCGTTGTGTTTTGGTGTGCTGAAGCTATAAGCTGGTCGAGGCTAGTCTGTTTTCTTGCAATAAATGTGTGGTAGGCGATCTGCAACCGTTCGCGCCCAAGATCACGAGCCTGCGGTGTGCCGATGTCCACTCAACTCGGATCTTCAGGGTGCAACGGGTGGATCCACTCGAGCTTGAGGGCAAGGGCGTTCCCACATGTGTTGCTTCGAGCGTGCGAGCACGTGAAGAAATTCTGCGAACATCAATTTGCAGAACAATCGTCAACGCGAGAGAAAGCACTCCGCCGCAACTCAGGAGGGCAGCATCGACGCTGAACAGGCGCGATGTCTGGCTCCCTGAGCCACTGGCGAAGTGCCACCGTCCTGCTCGGGTGGCTCCTGTGCTGCACGTTGCCGCGGGCACAGGCTCGTCTGGTGAATACAGGCCCGACGTGCCTAACGTCACAGAACAGCTCTTGCTCTGCGCAGCTGCGGGATCACCTGCAGCACTTGGCCGAGGCAGTGGATATTCTCCTGCCGGCGCCTGGCCAGCCTCGGATCGGCTGGCGTTCAGAAAGAGCATATTTCCTGGAGAGCACCGACATCAACTGGCGCCCTCTGTTCGTGCTGGGAGTGGGGGAGGTCCTGGGCCACATAGTGCGCGGTGTGACGGGTGAGTTATGAGCACAAGCTGAGATATGCCTTGCTTTTTGACTGGTCAATATATGCAACGCCTGAAGGCTTGTATCAAGTTTCTGCTCAGCATTAGCTGTTGTTATTATTGCTTGGAGTCGCTACATTTCTCTGCCATCACCCTTCTCTCCAGGGGCACCACTTTGCCCTTCCCAGGTCAGCACAGGAGACTTGCCCTGAGGATGCATTTGTGCAAGAAATGACACCGCTTGACTCAGATGCGTCACATGCAGGTTTTGGATCCGCCATCGTGCTGGTGTCCTTCTGGACCATTTGCAAGACAGCTGGCCTTGATGCAGGTACACACTACCCTTGCCCACTCACCCATCATCGCTCACAAGACCTGTGCCACGCGCCTTTGTCTTACACAAGTACATTTGCTGCACGAGAGACACTTCAACTCTTAATTTCGATTATTGTTGAGTGCAATAGACGGCATTGTTGCAGGACCGTTCCAGAGTCTCATATTTGCTGACAGCATCTGCGCTTTGGCCACCGCCGCGCCGCTGGTGTACATCACGAAGCCCTGGAAGTTTGCCAGCTGGCGCCTTGTTGTCACCCTGCTGGCTTTCCAGGTGACCTGCCTGCTTGGCCGTGCAATTTCCTGTGCCGGTGGGTGCCGGATTAAACCGAGCATCGCCCTTTCGGTCGATGGGGTCTTGCTTGAAGCTGGCGAGTCCATCAAGGGATAGCCTGTACCTGCAGCTGGCCTGACGCACCTGGCCTCTGGCATGAAAGGCGCATACCAATAATACTAACAAGTAATTGATGCAATCCTCCACATTGAGATTGAACCTTGCTGCACAGGCTATCGGGGCGCCAGTGGGTGCATATCTAGTATTCAGGCTGGAGCCGGCTCCACTGAACTTTGCAATTGCCACGGCGCTGCTCGTCCTTTTCCTGCTCATGGTATGCCCGCTGGAGGAGTGTATCCGCCGCCTGCAGGCGCGGGTAGGGCCGAAGCACCCCGCCGACCTGACCCGGCCGCTGCTAGCAGGCGGCTCAGAAACAGGTGCGCAGCCTTCATATGCTTAGATTTGCTCGTCCGTGACTAGGACTAGGGATGCTTCAGGTTGTTTGCGCATGAAGAGTGTGCAGCACGCTGCCATCAGAGCTGTTAATGCAGTGAAATTATCTCAAAGTGTCCCTGAAGATGATAGAACATTACTTTGGTCGCCTGCACCCGCATTGCTGCTCGTTGGCTGCACGCATCGATCAGCAGCTTCTCTACAGTTTCCAGCTTTTTGTTTGCTCAAGTACTTGTGAAGGTAGTTTTCTCATGCAGGTGGGCCTCTTGAGGTGTTTACTGTTGCATGTGCAGGGCCAAAGGCACGCCGAAGATGGTGGCAGCGCCGGAGGGTGACTCAACAAACGCCGCCAGCTGGCGGCGCGGCCGCGCCAGATCAGGCGCCCGCCAAGCCTGGCACAGCTGCTGCCTGGCCGCCTGGCGGCGTCCCCTCTCCCTTCCAGGACGCCTCTCAGCAGTCAGAACAGCACGATTATCCGCAGCTTGTATTCGCAGACAACCCGCTCCTGTTGAGCCGCAAGCAGTCGGACAGCGCGAGCAGCCTGCGAGTGGCAGGAGGCTCCAGCCTATCTGTGCCCACGAGTGCCAAACGGCGCGTCAGCATTAGTGAGCATCCCGATGAAGCTGGGTTGCATGGGAAGGAGACTGGGGTGGATTCTCTGGGTGTGGCGGAGTCGCGGAGGGTGGATCACGAGACGGCCGGCAGCTCTGGGGTGGATGCCGGGGCAGGGGTTGGAGGCGCGCAAGAGGGCGGTCCGGCGGGGGGACCGGGGGAAATTCGGGTGCCAGGGGAAATTGCCGAGGTTTCCCCCGGAGAGATGGAGGGCAGTGGCAGCCGAAGTGGGGGGTCCGAATCGGGGGAGTCTGACCTGGCGCAGACAGCCAGCGCTGAGCTGGGCGGTGTAGTCATCGGCATCATGCCTGACTCGGAGCTCTCTCACAGCGCCCGCCTGGTGCGCCCCTGGGTTGCAGCTGTCTCCTTTTTCAACCTGTGATTCTCACCCCTAAGCTGGTGCTACGAATGTCACCCAAAAGCACCTGCACTTCTACGGAAGGTGCGTAAAGGCAGCCAGTGCTGCACATGAGCGATTCTGCGGCCAGACCACAGGCAGGCGATAATGGGTTAATCTGTCCCATCCCTCCTGCGCAGTAACTGGTCTGAGACTGCCATAATGTATGGTTGAGGCATTTGATGACTGGACTGATGGCTGCTTTCACGCGTGAGGTGGCCTTGTCATTGTGGCCTGAAATCCTGGTCACGCAAAGCCCGTTTGGCCGCATTGGCCGTCCGTCGAGGGGTAGGATTCCGGCAGCCTTTGACGGTAGCTCCTAAGGCAAAGGGCCACAGATGACGATGATGCAACGGCCATAGTCGAGAAAATGGCTGCAAAGTATGATGGAAGACGCACCTTGCCTCTGACAGGAAAAGCGTGTGATGTATCATTGATGATGATGTGCTTTGCAGGTGGACAGGAGCGCCTCGCACAGGAAGGCTGCGGAGTGGAGCATGGACACGTGGACGCTCATCGGATCGGCAGCGCTCGCCGCAACCTGCAGCGGCATGCTCAGTGCTCTCTCCGGCATCGGCGGCCCCCCGCTCATCCTTATGTTCCAGCTTCTTGCAGTTCCCAAGGTGCGCAAAATTAACATGAAAATTTCCAATTTGGAAATTTTCAGATTTGTGTTGCGGCTTCGAATTTTAAATGCTGAGCGCGCTGTCCGGCATCCGCGGGCCGCCGCTCGTCCTCATGTTCCAGCTGCTGGTAGTTCCCAAGGCGCGCAGATTGAGGTTATCTGGCAACGGTTGCTTTGGTTTGGGGCGTGTGTCGTTTGATCGATAAGAAAGAGCCTGGCTCAGTCGGGGAGTGTCTTAAGGAGAATTGGGGGGGTTGGGAGGTAGAGGTTAACATTTCAGATCCTTGTGACATTATTGTGGCCGTTCACAAGGCGCTATTGCTATGTGTGCCCTTTCAGGGCCTTTATTTGTACACTGATGGGGGCTTGAATTGCTCACTGCTTGCAAATGCATCTTGCTTCATATTTTCTACTCTTAGCACAATCTTTGACTTCGGTACTATTGAGCAAATCGTTTGATGAAACGTTTTTGGATGTGCTGCTGCAGAGGGTCGTGCGAGCGACGATGGTAACAACGAGCATCGTCAGCGTAAAGTTCTTCACCTACCTTTTCATGGGATCTGCCAACATGAGCGACGTGCCAATGTACTGCCTGGGAATCGTGAGCGCCTACATTGGCCTCAACATAGGCAACGCCCTCGCGCAGCGCCTCAACCAGCAGGTTAGATCCTGCCTATTTCCCCTTGAAATACCACACCCTAGGACCGAATCAACCGTGGGCTCGGTGCTCAGTATTTAGACCGCCCCCCGCCAGCCGGGGCCAGCGCTGCAGTATGGGCCAGCTCAATTCTACGCAGGTCGATTCTACGCAGGGAAGTTGTGAATCGAGCATTGCCAAAAAAACATGCCTGTGCAAGCTTACAATCGATTTGCTAGGAGTTTCGTCTGACAGCTGGAGATCTCAAATTGGCATTCAAAGGTTTGATTTAATAGTTCTGTATGTCCTGTGCAGGCATTTGGAAAGGTGCTCCTTGGCGTGATGCTGCTGAGCACCTGCCTGCTGTATGCGTCATCCTTTGGGCTGACTGAGCACTGACTCATCGACGTCGGACTTGTGCGCTGTGCTGGCACATGTCAGCACATGCTGCTCTTCCGGATATCGCACTGACACTGCAATCTTTACTCTGCAAGAATTCCTGAGCTTTAGACAGTCCCGAATTTTTCCCCCAGTTTATTTTCTCGGTTTATTACAGAGGCCCTGCTGAAGCCTTTGGATCCGCAACACCAGGATATTAGTTGTGTTTGAGCGAGTGTCAATACTTTCCATCCTGGGCAACTGCATTCTTCTTCATGCTGCAGAGGGGGGAGATTGCGAGCTGAAATGTAGAGCAGAGCCAGCTCTGAGGCGGAGGTCGCCTAAAGACTGTTCCTTTCTGTATGTTGCCTGTGATTGGCGGGCAGAGACTGAAATTCCTTGGTGGCAGCAAAGCTGCCCTTTTGACTTTTTGTCTTCTCGCTGCTCGCACGTATGCGGCACATCTGCTGTGTGAGAAAAAATGGGCGTTCCAAGGCTTGCTTGCAGTAGTAGCAGGCGTCAGCTTGCTTGTTGACTTCTGCTGTAGACCAGACGTCCAATGGGGCTATACACACAGGTTTTGCAATCCTTTTCAGTCCGGGGCTGTTTTGTTGATAAAGTTGACACCAGATACCCAGCCTGGTGGATAATCTGTGACAGCTGCTGCAGCTGCAGATGTACTGTGAGCTGCAGTTAACAACATTGGCTGTGGTGAAATTCCGGGGTCGTGGCATCGGGTGTGCAATTTGCACAGTCTCCTTTGTGTTTTGCTTGCGCAAAATTGCGCAACACAATTTGTCCGTGGCATGCGGACAGCGCACATGTGGAGCAATTGTAATGGCAAATCATCTCATGATCTGAATACAAATGTACACGAGGCCTGCGCATGCGCAACTCGCATGGTATCAAATGCATGCGCAGCGCAAATAACTCAAGGCTAATTTAGCCTTCCACCCACGCAACTGCAATAGCGCTGTGCTTGCATGCATGCACTGAGTCAGGTAATTGCATTGGGGTTCTGATTGCATCTTGGGCCTGCATGTCACCAGAATAGCAAGCAGAGCACCTTGCAGGTTTCACCATCCCCAAAAGGAATCTTCTTTCCTGATCAGACGTGGTCATGACGTGGCAAAGCTCGGCCCATGTGATTGACTCGCCCTCTTGATGAAGGCCTCCTTCCCAAAGCGCTAGCTCATGCAAACTCTCCGTGGTGCGCGGAGTTTGTGCATAGCAGGACTGCGAAAACTTCAAACAGACAGCCAGTCTCTTCGTGGCCGCTTAAGACAGGTATCACCGATGGCTCCCAAGAGGAAAGCCGCTGCTGCCACCGCCAGCAAGGCTGCAGCTTCAGCTCCAAAAAAGGCGAAGGCAGCCAAGGTTGATAAAGCAATCGAAGCCGCTCCTTCAAATACGGGCTCCTCCGATGGGAAGAACCTTTCCCTCATCATTGAGGCCTGGTAAGCTCTTTTAGGCGGGAGGATCCGGCCTGGAACTCCTAGTGTGATGCATTCTCACGATGAACACGTCACGAATCTACTGACATTTGCCTGGGTCGTGTTGGTCTGAGGTTTTGCGAGAGCGGTGCTCGGCAGGTGCGCAAACGTGTGTCAAGCATCCCAAGACGTGTCGCTGACCTTTGCTCTTTTGCATTGCAGTAAGAGTTGAGGAGCATTCAAAACGCGGTACGTCGCTCTCTACATGGTTTTCACGTCTTGACCAATGCCGGTTCAGATTCATGAAGCCCTTCTGGCCCTAGCTGCCTGATCCCCCCTGCCTGGACAGGTGCAAGCCCAGTCTTTGTCTGACTTCAATGCAAGTGTCATGCAGGGCAAACAAACTTGAGAAGGCACTGAAGGAGGCAGTGCCAGACTCTGTGGTGGTCATCAACCCAGAGAAGGTAGGTCTTATTGTACCTCTGCCTCACAGTCCTTGGTCCACTGATTGAGCAAGATGTATTAACAATTTACACAAACAAACAGCTGAAACGATCTTCTGGTGCAGCCTCGAAAGGGCTGCTTTGAGGTCAGGGACGCAAATAGCACCAAGACATATGTGTCCCTCTTGGTGAGACCCACCCTTCCAGCCGCCTCAACTGTCTGTAATCCTCGTCTGCGCACTCGCAGAGCCAATTCAATTGCCTCTTGTTCTAGAGATGCAATCATCTGAGCTTGCCTTGTTGCTCAAAGCACATTATAAGCAGCTTTCATGTTCTCTGAGCTTGCCTTGCTAGGATGGCTCTGGCGCTGCCTTGCATGTCCCGTGCATTCTGTCTTGGTTCAACCTGAGTGTGCTTGTTCTGAACCTGACCCTGGTTGTGATTGCTCTCCCCCAGGACATGCCTCGGCCCTTCACCAAGCTGAAGGCTCTGGACATTGAAGCTCTGGCACAGGAGATTACTGATGGCACCGCCTAGACTTCTGCCATCTGCCACTTTCCTGCTGCCTAGTCAGCACAGATGACTGGAGTATCACTGATCATCTGCTCTATTTTGACTTGTGTAAAAATCAGTGCTGCTGATGTGGCATGACGCTCTGCGAGGGAACCCTTACTAAGGGACCTGCAGCGCTGAGTCAGGCAACGTGACCCCCCTGTTCTTGCGCCACCGCTGCCCGCGTCAGTGGTGCTGGTGATGGGGGGTCCCTGCCTTGCACCGGCCGCACTGCTGCTGACACTGTCCGCTTTCTTCTTCTGCTTGCCCTGTACGTACGCATGCATTGCTAGGAATGAACTTGATGATATACAATATTTGAGAGTGGTTTTGTCTGTCGCTCTGCACACTGCGCAGAGACTAAGGTGTATCATATGCGTGGACTGTAATTAACTTGCTGGTGATTGACAATATTCTCCGTTGGCTTGCAAAGGTATTTTATCGTAAGATCTCATTGTTGCATTTTGACAGAGTGCCTCATGAGCATATATGCAGCAACAACCAAAATGCCTTCATTTCAAAGAGGCCAACAACTTAGTCAATCCTAATACCGTAATAGCTACACTAATTCACTTTAATGGCAAAGGGCAAGTGCAGGAAGCACTAGTGGGCAAACTCTTTTCCCATTTACTGCAAGTGCAGACTATACAGGCCACAGAAAACAGTCCATAGAGTTACACGTTTGCCACTGCTAACTATGCTGTTCCAGAGAATTTGTGCTGACAGCCTTAGATACACCTTTGTTTGCTCACACAAGCTGGCAGCTCTGCTTTACCTACATGCAGCTATTCATCACTGTTCAGTCGACAATGACATGCATACTCCGGTCCATCTGTCTGCCGAAGCAGATCCTTCCACTGTTGTACACATGTGCATAGGCAATTTAAAGGGCATTATCGCGCACATAGGACTCCCTGCTGTCTCTCGCTGACACACGCAAGGCCTTGCGCCGCTGAAGAGCCCGGTCATGCAATCCCACAGATGCAGGTCTTTGATATACAAAAAACATTTCTACATTTTCTTTCAACATTGAATTCGGTGCTCTTGCAGGGCTCAGGCCTCGGCCCTGATGAGCGCAGGCTGCTCTCCTCCCGCCTTGGCACTCGAGTCCAGAGCAGGGTAGAACTGCGCACATGCAGACACCATCCATAATTTGCATAAAATTAGACAAGCATAAACATGCAACTGGTGGGAGAAGTGCAAGAATCGAGAAGACTCAAGAGGAATAATCCAGGTGTTGCTTGACGTACCTAGTCCTAAAGGACTGGAAAACATGTCATTAAAAACAAGCATGTTATGTTGCGTTACAGAAACCGCAAATCACGACTCCTAGCCCTCTGTAGAGCACTCATCACGGGTGAGATAGTTTGCGCTTTTGAGTGCGCAATCGCACTCTGGCTTTTCCTGCTGTCTTGCATGGTGTAATTATGGGCATATGCACTAAGTTGAGTTGCATCCTGTGGTAGCCTCTAGCAACCCATTGATATTGATAATTTCGAAGAGAAAAGGAAAAAGGAGAAGTAATGAGGTTATGAGCACCTTGCGTAGTATGTCCTGCTTCTGCGCGCGAGAGGCGGCCGGCTTGAGGTGCTCGGTGGTCGCTGTGCTGCCGTACAGCGCAAACCAGTCGTTGAAATCCTGCAAGCAGGCATCACAGAAACTTTAGGATCCTACTGCGACGGCCTCTGGAGCTCTTTTCGGTGCTTGTCATTTGCTATTTCTGCAGTGAACGTCGGGAAATGGAGTTGGAAAACAGATGAATCCACTGCTCCCCGCTGCAAGAAGGTGGGCTTGCTCCGCACGCCACAATGTTGTCAAAATTGTCATGTAGGCAGAGATTTATTAAAACTAATGCTTTGCAGTGCTCCAATCAGCCCCGGCTGGCGGGGGGCAGTAGAAAATTTGACCACTGGGCCCGCGATTGATGGGTCTCGCTTGGATCTGGAGAGTCCAAGAAAAGGCGGAAATACGGCAATAAGCGCAGGTTGACTGTAGACGGACCTCGCCTTTGGGCAGAACAAGTGTGCGATAAGGGTAACAACTTTTATTTTTATGCAGTAGATAGAGACGTACCTGGAAGTATTCGTTTGGAGTGATGGCCACGTGGCGCTTGAAGGGGGGCCGGACTTCCAGTCCCCCCCGTTCCCCCACCGCCACCGTCTGCCATCGCTCAGCATACAGGGGGTCCAGCGGCCTGGACAGGCAATACACCGCACAATTATTTGTCTAAATCGACCATTTGTGTGACACCAGCTGTCTGAGAGTTGCGCGGTGACTGGAATTTGGCCTCATGGTTCATGGTTTTGGGAGTGCCCTTGCAAGAAGCAGTCCCTGCCACCCATATTGTCTGGCCAAAGCAAAAGTTGTTAGAAACTGAAACAATAGAGAAGAGCTCAACAGACACTCAATTGTAAATTCAGGCTTGTCTTTGCACCCATGTCTGGAGATGCCTTTTCTGTCAAACTGTCTTCCAGGTACTGACGTACAGAAAAAGGCATTTTCCTCCAAGCATTTTGAAGTGGCAGTGACTAAGAATGTGCACTTGCAAGGCAGCTTATTCCTATCTCTGGCGCTCGCTCTGCTTAGTGTCTGCGCACCAGATTTTCCTAACTTCAAGAAAGGATGAGATTGCCACGCACCAGCCGAGGCGAGATGCAATCCAGATCCTGAACATGTGGCGCTTCTCCGCCTCGCTGGCACCGTCCTGCCACGTCGTGCGAGAGTGGAAGGTCGTCAGATTGTGATTCAGTAGAATGTCGCCTGCGCTCGCAGAAATTGTATTCAGGAGCATCTTATCATGCATGAGGCATATGCCAGGAGGTCTCAGATCATGGTAATGCATGCTAATACATGAGGGCCGTTACATCCCATGCTTCAGAGAAATATTTCGCCATCTTTGCTTGCGGGGTAGAGTTGAGAAGGTTGTGCACGAGCAACTGGCTATAGAATATGCTTCAAGCCTCCAGGCGTTTGCAATGGGCTCACAAACAAACATCTGCGCGGCGCTGCTGGTAACTGAAGCTTTCACAATTCCCTCAAGCTGGTCTCTGGTGTCTTCACGCATGCGAGGCTCATACATTAACGCCTCCGAGAGTATTGCTTCAAGGCTGAGGTCCAAGTTTAATTTCAAGTTCAGAGGGGCTTGCCTGGTCGCAGGCGCACGTCAAATCGCACTTTTGGCTCTGCAGCGATTTCTTGCACCAGCTTGATGGCCTCCACCTGGCCTGGCTTCACGGGAGGCGCTCCCAAGTGCTCAGCCACCTCCTGTATGCCATCAGACCCAAAACTCAGTTATTCACAGCGCAAATCACTTGCACAAACCCTGCAAGCTTTCTTCCTTTCGGCGCACTTGCTCTTAATTTGTCAGCCAGCAACTTGTCCATTCTTAAATGCAAAGTTGACAGCATGATCATTCCTCGTTCTCCCCATGGAAAAGCTGCTGTCTCACTAGGAAAAGGCTGCTGCTGCCAAAGACATCAGATGTCCGACCAGATTTCACACATCAGGGGAGGGCATTCGATGATCTTGCGATGTTGAAGTGTACTTTGTCAGCAGTTCTCAGTCGCCTTTTATGAAGGGGGGGCCTTTCCCTAATGTGTGCCGACCTCTCTGCCCAATTGTGGTAAGAAGACTTATCCAAGTTTGTGTGCCTGAATGCAGTAGCGCGCACCTCGATATTGGCCTGCACCTCCTGGACCCCCAGAGTGTTTTGGTGGTAGTGGAAGAAGGGGGACTTGTAGTACGGCGGCGATCCCTCTGGCCACCACTCACGCCGGTCAGAGTAGAATGGCTCCGATAGGACCTGGCAACCACAAAAAAGTAAATTGCTACAACCATATTCTAATAAATTCAATTTACTTTACAGTTTATTACCTGCCTATCCTTTCCATGGGAATCAGGTGCGTCGGGGAGGCATTAGTAAGAGTCCTATAAGTTCACTGACTTATTTCCGATCATCAAACACCTTTAGGGGTTGCAACTGCATCTTCAGCATAACTGCCATACATGGAATCCCTACAGCACAGTCTGATAAAACAGCCAAACAAGCGATACATGCATGAGATTTTGTCCTTGCTTGAGCTGAGATGAATTCCAATAACAATGGGGTAATGGTTATAAGCAAGTGAGCTCAAATAATACACTTCAGCTACAGCGCATTGCACAGAGCTGTCAATGTTTGTATCTAAGGAACTTGATGGAAAGCATACCTTGTGCAAGTCAGCGCGACGGGACAGGATCTCATTGTGCAGAGCGTGCGAGCTGCAGCAGCTGCTGTCTCCTGCTCAGGCAGACACCAATGAGTCAACTTTATGCTCTCTTGTACTCTCAATCAACACCCAACCTTTTACTTGCTTGCATATTAATTGCAGCTTGTCTGCAGGACGCACCTCGCCTCTTGGCAGGAAAAGCGTGTAATAATATAAATAATAATAATATGTGTACACAATTTCCAGTGTCCAAAAGAGCCACCACACCACCACTGAGTGGCCTTTCAGCAGGGCGCCTTTCACACTCGCTCATTCTGCACATTGCTCGGATATCTCCTGCCGTCTACCCGGCACAGGCCGCAAATGAGCCAGCACACAATTTGTTGCCTGCATGCTGTCTAAATCCTCCCCATATGCACTTCCAAAGAACTCCTGGAAGGCTAAAAGAAGAAGTAAAACGCATCGCCAGTTGGGGCTTGGCTGCGACAAGTTGCATGCATGTCCGAGTTGTTGCTCTATCCATCACATAGCAAAGTATGGTGTGATGGGTGCGTTGCAAGCTGTATATATGCTGTCTGATACTCTAATACGGAGGCTAGTAAAAATCAGGGTGGGTAAAAAAGGGGCATAAACACACCGCCGGTTGGGGCTTGGCTGCGGCATCCCAGGAGCACAATGTCCGAGTTGTCGGCGTGGTAGCCCAGGGGGACAGGTGTGCAATTACTAACCCGCTTAGTCACCCCCTCATCACTTCGCACATGCCCCACCAGGTGCCCCACCTGCACAGCCCAAATTTTTAAAGCAAACCGGGTACCACCCTTATCCTTCAAAAGGGTGCAATGTGTCAGCCTTACACTGTCAGGACATATTTTTCAGGCTAGCGCACCTGAGTCAGGGGCATCTGCTTGCCAAAGTAGGTGCTGATGCCCCAGAAGGCAATTATGGACTGCCTGCACAGTATCATGCAGGAACATTCTTCAGAATGATGATCATCCTGCACCTACAGTTTTGAAGGGTGACAGTGCCACAAAGTCCTTCTGCAAAGCCGTGACTATCCTTTCGGAAGTGTCCACGTGAGGAAATTTTGCAAGCACTCATTGTCCATAGGCAAAAGGCATTCAAAGCGCATGCAACTTGCTCTGATTCAGCAATGTCAAGATCTTTCAAACTTGTCAAAGTCCAGTCAGACTTTTATAAGAGGGGCTTCTTCTCAAATCATATGTGTGACAGTGGGGGCTTACTGCAAAGTGACGTCCAATCCCAGCGGCACATTTCTTAGCAGCCGGATCCCACGACCTGCACGCAGTCCAACACATTAAGCAAGAATGACAGGTCAAATGATGACATCTGCTACTGGCCAGACATAGAATGCGACTGACATAAATGGAGACAGACAGCTTCTGTGATTCAGAGAATATTTGAGCCACTCAGTTCAGGCGGAGCAACAGTGCCAGGCAATCGATGCAGGCGTATGACATTGCAACATTTGCAGGGGCGATACCTCGTCAATTTAAATTCAAATCAAGTTGTCGCACTTACCAAAGATCAGGTCTTGGTGGATGGTTTCTAGTTTTGGTCCTAGCGTTGGGAGCACAAAGTCCACTCGGGTGATTTCTTCTACCTGTGACAGTGAAAAGTGGACTAAACGTAAAACTTAGCTTGAAATAAACAAATTTGTAGCCCTTTTCGGGCAGAGACACAGGCACAAGTAAACCGCGGTCAGCATGCATACCGCCAAACATAACGAATAGGACACCCTCCCTGGTGAAAGACACTGCTGTGTTGAAGCCAGGATCATTGGAAATTGGTCTCAGCAGAGCTGCAGGACACAGGTACCTTGAGCTGTCTCTTCTCCACCGCAGCCACAGCGCCCAGGATCTCCTCAACATCCTTCGGGGTGAACTCGTAGGCAATATCCTGCACAAGCATAATGACGCATGATGTCTGCTTGTAAGGGCAATCAGGCAGCTTAAATCTAGTATAAATTCTCTGGTCACTCTGAAGGTTGAAAGCCAGCGATCGGTCTCACTAAAGTCAAGAGAGAGCATGGGGATGGTGCTGCATGTCAAACTGCCTGGGAGTCAGATGAGAATCTACAGCAAACTGCATGTGAAAGGCTTTGATAAGTTGTCCAATGGCGCGAGATCGGGTTTGCCTGCACGTCGAGATCTCCTCCATACCACACGGTCGGGCCATCGATGGGTTTGAAGGGTTCCACGAAGGCAGGCTTGTCCGTTGTGGCTGTCGTCTTCAGAGTCTGCTCCTGGCTGATATCAAAGCCGTTTGTGGCACCTAAACATAGTAGGTAGCGTTGTCAGGCTCGTATACGTGTTAACTGACGTCAAGTCCATCAATCCGGCATGCCAAACGTTCTCACCAGGAACCAGGCAGTCTGACCGTCTTGTCTCAATAGTGCTTCAATACTACGAATGACACTGAGTGAGGCAAATTAATCAAAATCATTGGCTTACACAAAGACGTAACAGAAGCGATCACTTTCCAATGAGGGTTCCCAAGAGGCCACAGGCCGAGCGGTTTGACAGACTTCCTGATTCTCAAAAATCAAAATTCAGACATGCTAACAAGATAAGCGCATGCTGATTACGACGATAGCTGTGACACTTCCTGGAAGCACTACAGCGATGTCTGGACTCACCCATAGTGGCGTGCGCTGGCAGGACAAGGCGACTCACGATTCACAGGGAAGAGGTCGATGCGGGAGAGTAATCCTCAAGCCTTGAAGTCGAACAGCAGAATGGAGGTGCAATGAAGTTTCCAACACCTTTACGTGAGGCATGGACACACGTTCTGGCACGTGGACGCAGCAGGGGCAAAACAGTAATCAAATTAACAGCATCCTCTAAGACTGCAGACGCATTACATGCGCACCAACTCAAGCGACATTCGACAGTGTCCTACAGTGGCAGCAGTGCAAAATCGACCGGGCTGTCAAAATCAAGTTGCCTGGCCTGGAAAAACACAAGGCGCAATGCATGAGACTCTGCATGCCGGGCTGCATCACTAGTAGCACATGTTGCCGAGCAGTACGTAGCTTCCCGGCAGTAGCAACATCTCCGCAATGCAACTTTCTCATGCTTTTGTTGTTTGATCTCAGCAGATTTCTGGCCGCCAAGCCCTTTTGCACCTGTGTAGGCAGACAGAGAGTGTTAGCACTTAATTCTAGTTAGCATACATATAGTAGTACTTATAAGATTCCTATCATGCTGCCAAATGTGTAAATGGACATCTGCAGAGAACAGAGCACTAGTCTTGGACAGTGCAATCCGTTGCAATCAACTTGTCATTGCAATCTTCATGCGTGTAATCAATTAGTCATTACTAGTCACTATCAGAGATGTCAATCTCACCCTTGCTGTGTTTTGGGGCACCTTGTTCTGATCCGCATGCTGAGCAGCTGCTAATCTGCATTCTTCCAGAATCTTGTCTATTTCCATCTCCGTTTGAAACTTTTCCTTCTGCTTTCTTTGCCATTTTCACGCCACTGCCGCTGACTCCTGCTGCAGGCCCTGGGCTGATCAGACGCTCATCGTCCCCATGAGATGGTGCTTGGATGTTGCCAGCGCTGCTGGGTGACTGGATTTCTTGTGAGGCCTTTGCATGCCTCGCCTTCTTCCTGGATTTTCCTGGTCCAGAGCTGCCTGTCCAAAACAAGCGTCCCAGGATCAGTCAAATACCCACGGTGGCAGCGACTGGCAGACATAAGGCTGCTAGTGATGGTGTTTCCAAGCACAGAATGTACTGTATCTATTTGCATATGTTTGTCATTCCCTACTTATATCCACAACCCTTCACTCATGCCATTCTGTCCTTCCTACAGAAGGCACTCCAGAATTTCATTCGACATGTAAATTCTTGGGGAAAAGATAGAGAGAGTCCTGCATGGGGCCGGCAGGGACATCCAATCAATGAAGTAAGTAGCCCACCATTCGCGCCTGATTTGGAATAATCTCTCCGCCAGATGGTGAGCTCATGCGCGGTGTCGGTCCAGTTGGGCAGAGGCACACGCCTTACCAAGCGCCAGCCCGCCAGCAAGGCGGCCGCAAATGACTCATCGGCTGTGTCACCCAGCCACTCACCCACCACGCACACGCAGTCAGCCCTGTGCCCAAGAATCAGAGTCCATCACAATCCACATGAAACACTGCATGATTGGAAGCTCTGCAGGAACCTTTGTTCAGGGCGTGGCATCTGCATTTGGGTGGCCGCAACAGGCAAGGCCGGGCCCATGCTTCTTGATGCACCCGTTTCTGCAGCTACATCTAACTACAAGTGTAACAAACTTGTTCACGGGATGCATGAGTGTTTCCTTAAGAAGAGTGCATGAGAATTGTCTGTGATGCAAGGCCAGTTCCAGCTCCAATGGGATTTCCCAAAGACTGTACCATGCTGAGCATACGGAAGCAGATGCATATTTGTTCTTTCTCACTTTGCTGGGATGACTGCAAACTGACAATGAGGCTTCAAAGGTGTCAGATCGTGGACAAGGCTTTGAGTGCGCGCCTGAAAGAGCGGAGGCAGTCGGCAGCCATGGGGGACGCGGGTGGGGGGTAGCACAGGAACAGTGTGTGGCGCTCTGACTGGCCTGCAACAGCCTTGGGACCCCCCTGTGCCACCTGCAGCCACCGCCAGGACCCCTCAGTTAGCAAGTTCTGCGATGCAGGATCGGTACTGAGTAGGAACATTACATCCTAAAGTATGATCAGCAGGAAGATCATCAATAGCCTCAAGCATGCAAGCGGAGAGGCCCTTTGCTGGCAAACAACAGGCAATCCTTAGGCAAAATTGAATGTGGTCTGTCTTGGACCACGTATGCATCTGTTGCCGTTGCACCCGGTCAAGACTTGGTCGCCACTTGCCTATGCAATTGCAAAGAAAGGAATTTCCTCGACTATACGATGTAAATTTTGGTGTCTTGTTCCGTTCACTCCTTGCAAATGCACTGCTATCCAGCAAGTTTCCCTGCTCCAGGCCTCGGAATGCCTTCTGTCTTTTGATCACCATAGTTCAAATAACCTTAAATTACCATAGTTCATAGCAGACTGGACAGCAAAAGCTGGGCCTATGATGATTGCACCTAGGTCAGACCCACAAAGGGAGAGACAGCTTTCTGTTTGTGCAGGGTAGTCTCAAGAATGACTCAAGATATCACACCTTGGTGAAGGAGGATATTCGGCCGTGGTAACTGTTGGAGGCAGCGCCGCCGGGCGGGTGGGAGTCCAGCGCCAGAACAGGCACGCCCCCTGCCCTTAGGGCAGCTGCCCAGTAGCCCAGACCTGCCCCGACCTCCAGCAGAGGCGCCCTCTCTGCTAGTGCATCCAACGCCTCCCTGCAGCCAAGGGATTTGATCAGGGTTTCCTTTTAGCACATGGATGATACACTGTGATCTTGGATGATTCCAAAAGCACAAGGGCAAATGCAGCTTTGATACAGTCATATGGCTAGAATATTCGTTCAGGAAAGCGTGTAAACAAGTGCATCCTGGCAGTGCAGGCTCGTTGAGGGCAAGGCAGAACCTTTTCAAGCTTCACAGATGAGCAAGTACAAGGCCCCGAGACTATTTGTCTGCCCACTCGAGCTGCTGTATCTCTCCAGCTCAGGCGACCCAGAATGAGGGCATGCAAACAACCAAACCAGTGTGTTCTATTTCTTCTAGCCCTGTTAGAGGAAAAGAACTACCTGGTGTAGGGTGCGTAAGCATACAGGTGGCACTCTCTGCCAGCCTGGCGCCACTCTCTGAGCGCCCTGTGTGCCGGCCACGGCGACTCACCCGGCCGGGCCGCGCCGTCGCGCCATGCTGGCGCCAGCTCATCGCTGATGTCATCCGCTGACGATGCGTCCGATGACTCATCTCCGCTCTGCTTTTCCTCACTGCATGTGCAAAAGCACTGCTCAACTCTCAAGTTCCGGGTGGCAATGTCAAAGATAGCAGCACTTTGTTGAGTTGTAATACTGGGCAAATAGCAGGATCATATTGAGAGGATGCAAGGGATGAAGATGCTGGCCCCTGAGCTCTGAAAGTTTGCCAAGCAAACTTGAAACCAATCCCGTCCAACAGGCAAATAGAACGCATGTGCCATGTCTCGCAAGAGCGAGTCACCTCCCATTGCTGCTGCTGATATCAGCGCTGCTACTGTCTCCATAAGCCTGCAGCGACCGGGGCCGCTTTGTGATGTGCGGTTTTTCTCGGCAATATTTGGCGCTGCCTTGGAGGAGAGCTGCCTGACTGCCCGGCCGGGCACGTTTGTCTGCCCGACTCCTTATGCGCTTATCCTCTGCTGCAGCTGCAGCGTCCATCTCTCCTTGCAGGCCTAAACCTGCAGAAATTCAAAAGGAATAACGCAGATCCTCTGACGCAGGCAGTGTTTTATAATCTGAAGACACTTGTGAAACCAAATGGGGCCGGCGCATGACACAGAATTGGCAGATGTCGCTACTATTGCCACTTGGCTAGGCCCAGACTCTGATTATGTGACACTCATGCAGCGTTTTGTTGCGATGAGGAAGTTGCACATCCTGAAATAAAACAAGAGTATTGACCTGAAGCATACAGCAGGCGGCAGCCCTCCTGAAATCGCGCCCACATGACCGTCAGCAGCGGGTTGTTGGTCGTTGCCTTATCAGGTAATGCCAGCTGTCCATCCACCTACATTCAATGCAGACCTGTTAACTAAATTAAATGCACTTTTTGACGCGCCCCCAAACGAGCCTGATTTGTAATGCCATCTGCAGCCTTTTCCACACCCTGTCAGGAACTACCGTAGTGACCGCTCTTAACCCCGCACTTTTGAAATCTAGAGATATTCAACAGGTTCTCGCAGGGCTTTCCCGACCAATCAAAATTTATCAGTTTTGGTTCCCGCAAAACCAAAATCGGCCCATCCTACTGGTGTTTCGCGAAATTTTCGGCCCGACATATCTTATCAACGATCCCGCAGGCACTTTCCCACATGACGAAAAGACAATATATTTCATTCCCGCAAGCTCAAAAACAATTATTTTGTGCGGGGTTTAGACCGGTCACTACGGTGTGTCCTTATGTGGATATCAGCATGCAAGGCCCATGAATCCTCTGGAGAGACTACAGTATGACATTGAACCCAATTTTTCCTCCATGCATTGATGCCTGCGTCTCTCCCTTGTGAAATTCATGCATACAGGTAATGCGGTGGAACTGTCAGGGTTTGGCATGCATTCACCTTACGCACGCCCCAGACCTTCCGCAGCAGTTGCTTTCCCTCAGAAGGCGCCCTCTCCCGCACCATCCGCTTGCATGCGTCGGCATTGCCTGTCGCAAAAACCAATACCTCTCTTAGACTATTACTGGACGCTAAATGCATGCAACAGCCATGAGTCTGTTGTCAGAAATGCAAGCTGTAAGCAGTGCATGACAACATACAAACGCGTGTGTGCTCTGTCACAAAGTAAGAGATAGACCAACACTTTCCGGGCTGTCTTATTGATCATCATTTTCTGTGTGGCTTGTACATAAGTGATCCTCAGGTGCGCCCTAAACTAGAAGCCCTGATAAGGGGCCTACCCGGATTTGCTGCAACGATTGCAGGCAGGTAGACGTGAGGCGGCGGCACAGATGGCGTCTCATGGCCGCAGCTGAGGTGGTGCTCAAGCAGCGCGTAGTATGCCTCGTCCAGCCTGGCGATGACCAACACCGCTGACTCAGCCGCCAATGTGGAATCGCCTGTTTTGGCGCTGGGCCTCATCTGGCTTTGTGCGCCCTCCAGCGACCCTTGCAGGTTCTGCAGCAGCCTGTTGGCCTCCCTGCAAGCCCGAAATTCTTATTTCGAATGTTTTTTGTAAAAAATTTGCTGTCTGCTGCCTTGGAGCGGAGCAAGCTTGGCTTGCCGGGCTGTTCCTGCAAGGTTTAGCATTGAAGTGCACTCCAAATGGAAACGTCTGAGCGTCGAATGATGATTGCTGACGCTAAAGCCCAACACTACAACTCCCAATTGTATTCCCTGCAAGGCAGGCTTACAGCAATTGAGCAGAAGCAGTGCCAGGCAATTTCCCTGCTTCCATTGGGTTTAGCAGAAAAGATGCACAGAGGCCAAGAAGGAAACTGATGGAATGATTATGAAGGTACAAGGGAGATGCTGCGGTGCGCACCTGCCGCCTAGGCCGTGCCGCCAAGGGCCTGCCGACTTGAAGCCTCTGCTCAGATTCCCCAGAACCACCTCCAGAGCATCCAGCGCTGCCACTGTCCAGTCACTGCTCTCCAGTGCCGACGCTGCCAGCCTGCATGTCCCACACTCTACACTTACAATATCTTTGCTTTGATCCTCACTGTAATCTAGCGTTTTGGAGGTCACATGCACGTAAAGCAGCAAGCCCCGGGTCATGCCTGATGCGACCGCAACCAACTCACAGGGGCTCATGCCCGAACCTGCCCTTGTTCGTTTTGCCATGGAAGATTGGTGCCACTGGCACGGAGAAGCAGCGAAAGGTCCCTGTGCCTCCGCATAGATTGCGGCTAGTGCTTCTCTAAGAGGTCACCAGGAATTGGCAGCTGCAGCACAAGACGTGACCCCCCACCGCAAATCCAGCGATAGAGGCTTAATATGGCTAAACAGAGAGGATTTTTACCTGGCACAGCTGACAGCTCCCATCAGATGCCACAAGGGAAGCTGCAAGGCGCCTGCATGATCAGGTTGGCATCCGCTGACGCCCCACAGGCGGCAGGCATCGCTTGCTGTCTGCAGGCCGTAGGCATGTGCACACGATGCCAGCTCAGCAGGGACATGTGCCGGCAGGTGCTGTGGAGGTATGATCCTGGCAGCAAACAGAGCCGTCTTCTTGGATTTGCATGCGTACATGTGTGGCCACTTGCTTCTTGATGATATTTGTGTACATCCAGCGACAATGCCGTGGCACAACTCAGTGAAGGTGATATGTGTATGTTCAGATGATATTTCATTGACCTAGGATCTGGAACCACCACTGGTCAGTGATGATGATACAAACTGTACCTGGCAATACCGGTTCCAGATTTGGAAGCGGCTTGAGCTCGAAAAACCCATCCACATGTTTTGTGGGCGGCGAAAACCTGCAAATCACAACTCTCTCAAATTTCAGGGGTTATGTGGGACTTAAAAATTTACGTCGAAAACTGATGTTACAAGCTGATGTTGATATTGGTCTCGATAGAGAGAAGAGATCAACCTGGCTTACTACAACATCGGACATCGGGATCTGACTAGGTCACTGGTATGTGCCTCCTCTTAGTACAACATTTCTCTGCAAATTTTCATTAATGCGTACTGCGCCAAATAGCAACTCTTCTGCTCTCCAAGACTGGTTCCGAATCAACCAATCGGTTGGCCACTACCCTATAACACCCCTCCATGTATTATAAACCCTTAGAAGCCCAAAATAGCTGCAGAAGCACGAACCCGTCCCAAATGTTCAAGATGCACTCGTCATTCGTTGCGTTCAGGTGAGCCATCTAGCTTGTACGCTCCCTTGGAAACGAACACTGAACTTGGTGGCTCTTTGTGCTTCCCAAGTCGCTTGTCTCCGCTTGTGTTGGGTGCAATTCGTGCGTTCCGTGCCAACAACCATCCACGTCCCTTGCTTGTCAATCAATCCCTATCCTGGTCAAGTACCATGCTTTTATCAGCTGCAATCGGTTTGTAGCATCTTGAGGGACCAGTTCCTCAGACTGCGCGCACCTTGACGTGCAGATCAATTGGCCGGAGGCAACTTGGTACCACGTTTCCTCGGTCATAGCTGATGCTTTGATGCTCTCATCCGAAGTTTTTCGACTGCTGCAGGTCATCGTTGCCTACATTCTCTCGAGTTGTGAGCCCTCGAGTGTTCTCACCTTCGATCTCGCACGTGCACCAAAGGAGCCATCTGCGCGCTCAGTCCCTGCAAGTCACTGCCATGTCGATTGTCTCGACGAGCGGACGTCCCGTATACGACTTGTGAGTATCCTCATGCCAGCAATCGCAATTGTTTGCATTGTCAGATTCAGTTTTGTGTCAGGATTGCAACCCAGTGATCTTCACAGGCTGAGCCTCTGCCTCTTGTGACCGCCAAGACTGATGCTCGCTTGTTACTTTGACGCGCTGTGTTAGAACAGTGTGGACCTGAGTGCATGTGGTGTGGTTAACAGGTATGTCAAGGGGTCACCAGAGAAGGGGGAGCTTGGCGACTGTGAGTGACCCTCTGTTGCTGAGTTTACTTCAAAAGATAAAATGCATCAAATTTGCATCTTCACCCTGATTGAATTTGTGCACTGAGCTCCTGTCCTTGTGTTCTCAGTCGTGCACAGACCAGCTCTGCCTAGCCATGCTCTGAAAGTGCCTCACCATATATCGTGCATGCCATGCTGGCAGCTCACTTTCCAAATCTGATCGGCCCAACAGGTCAGATATCAGCAGGCTAGAGGCTCTGTACCGGTGCTGACTAAAGATTGACTGAAAGGGGATCCATGTCATGCAGGCCCCTTCTCACACCGCACCATGCTGACCCTGGAAGAGAAGGGCGTTCCCTACAACAAGCTCCTCCTCGACGAGCTCAACATGCCCGAGTGGTGCGCAGCCTTTATCTCCTCTGTGTGCCTGAAACACTATGCACCTTGCTCCGGGCCAGCATCCTGTGAGCAGTTGCAGCTGAAGTATTCGAGAGACATCTGGAGTCGAATATTAGTCCTGTCAGTACAATTTTGTGCTCTTCTGAGCATCAGCGCTGGTGCTCCTCTGTGCCTCTCCTGATAGGTGCACAGGATTATCACTTACATTGTCCTCAGCGATGTTAGTAATCCCATGGTGTCAGCTGCATGTGTGTGGCTGGCGCAGGATCGCAGAAGTGACAGAGGGCAAGAGCACAATCCCCTTTGCCACCGAGCTGGAGACTGGCAAGTGGCTCTATGACAGCGACAAGTGCGTGTTGGCCCCTCTGTCCTCTTTTAACCATAATTCATCTTGAACACCACTTCAGCGGCCGTCCAATCCGCGGGTGTTTGTCCCTTGTTTCTGGTCCCTAGCTTCGGACCCCCTGATTTTCATTTTGTGGGGCCATCCATCCTAGGCTTTCTCGAGACCAAAACAGGCTGTGGGGCAATGAATATGTGTGAGCTCGAAGCATAGCGTCGTGTGAGAGCCAGAAAGGGTTCCCGTGCAATAGCTGCAATGTGTTTGTGTGTGCCAGCACTTCTGCTGAGCACAAAGCACCTCTTCAGTATGCATGAGGAATATGCCTATTTTCAAGAGCGTTTGAAGAGCTTTATCCAGGAATTTAGGGTCGTCTATTTGTACTTTGAAGCGATATGCTTGGGTTGGGTGCAGGATTGTGCCGTACTTGGAGGACAAGTTCCCGGAGCGCAAGCTGGGCAAGCCCGATGAGGTGCCTCAAGTGTAAGCCCCTTATTTATTCTGAAAACCATGTCAGAATGCATTGCACATCTTGCCACTCTGATGTCACCATCCAGTTTTATGCGCCTTGTAGAAGTGCATGTGTTCTTCTGTGCCTGTTTGCGACCTGCATTATGTTCTGCTCTCTTGAAGAGTCTGCCAACCTTAAGCAGATGCAATGTTGCTAGAAGAGCCGCCTGCACCTCTCCTGAGAAAGGGAACGACACGCCCTTTCCTTTGCCAGGGTTGCCTTCTTCTTCAGGGGCAAAACTCAAGGAGCATCAATACCCCTGTCACATGGTAGTGTTCTACCCTTTTTAAGGGGTAACACCAAGGGTAGATGCTATGATTGCAGGGGAGCGAACCTCTTCCCGGCATTCATGGAGTATGTCAAGACCACTGACAAAGCTGACGAGGACAAGAAGCGCGAGGCGCTGATTGCGGAGCTGAAATCGATCGATTCGGATTTGAAGAAGAGTGAGGGTCCGTACGTTGGGGGCCAGGATGTGAACGCTGCGGACCTGAAGCTCGGCCCGCAGCTGAAGCACGTCATCATCGGGTCCAAGGCCGTAAAGGTGCGTTCCCTTTCCTCGGCTCTGCCTTGTGTGACCAGAGTGTGGCTGTCTAGGTTCCCAGTGGTTTATCAAATTCAGTATCAGCATGAAATTTCACCGTAATACATATTCCAATGTGACATGATGTACAACGCCCTTGGGCCTGGCTGGGCCCTGCGAGTGGTTTGAGATTGAAGCTTTGAAGGCAAATGTTTTTTGGCAAAGGTTGTGTGAACAGCCTTTGCAGCATTCCTCATTGATAGCTTATTTCTTCCCTTCGGAATTGAGAGAGGCACAAAATGAGCTCTAGATGGTTGGACGCGGCTTCACATCACCCAACAGTTTCACTTGTTGCAGAGTGTTTTTGAGATCAGCGACTTGAATGCTTCAAAAGTGAGTAATGAATGGCTCGGGCATGTACAGCTCATGTAACAAAGCTAGATTTTCAGCCCGGCATGTGAGAATTCTTCATGTGGCACAGCTGTCCCTTTGCAGATTATTGGTGAAGTTATTAATCTCCTGAGCACAGCAACGGAAGCAAAACAGTCATCTGTGCATGTTTGAACAGGCTTCAACAGGAATCATCAGCGCTTGCGTAGACTTCTGACTTCTGACTTGTTTGTGCGCAGCAATGGGAGCTGCCCAAGGAGCTGACGGCCATCCACACGTTCATGGAGGCCATTCAGAAGCGGGAGTCATGGAAGAACACCTACTACACCGAGAAGTATGTGGCCGACGGCTGGCACAAGAAGCTGGAGACCATGGGCGTCAAGTGAGCAGCTGACCAGCACTTATCACAAGTCGTCCAGAAGATGAGACAGTGCATATTGATATCTGTAGAGCATGCATGGTGAGACTGTTCTGAGGTGCTTGCCTTCTAGAGGACCTCAATAGACTTCTGGTGATTCTGGCTGTACTGTAGCTTGGGGTCGGAATGTGGGAATTTGTGGCTACAAGGCTGCAGACAATGTGCAAAGTACTTAGCTGCGAGTATAACATGCGCGACCCAGCATGCTTCGTCTACCATTATCTGGCTGCATTGAGGCTCTGAACCAAAGTCTCCTTGTGAAGAGACACAAAGCATGCACGTTTCATGCATCTTGGCAACGCGGAGTTGTTGCCCCAGTCTCCATGAAATCTGGGAATGAAGTCCAACAACTTGTAAACCCGGTGCTAAGTCTTCGGAGAAGACATTTTTAAAGGATGAGAATTTGTCGCATAAGCAGCAATCAAGCATTACAATGGAAGCATTTCTTGTAAGGCTTGCATCACCCCCAACTGTCACAGTGCAAATTTAAGGCAGCCAAACAAGGCAGTATTTTTCAAAACATCCCCAAGACCGACAGTGCACTATAGGCACGTGCCGCTCCAAAGCATTTTAAGCACACACCGCCATGCAATATACGGCTGACCTGCCAGTTGTGTTCATTTCACCCCCTAGCAGCAGCCGCTTTCAATCTCTGTTCCAACAACACTTTGCGGTGGACTCAGTGTCTAGATCACTCAACATACCATCACAGAACTCACTTGTCCGCAATCACTGCCCAACACACGCATGCAAGTTTCCAATCTCAACCAATACTGTTGTGTTCTCGCCTGGGACAGGCATTATTTGAGGTGCTCAAAAACACTTGTGCACCTTGCAGCCCCAGCAGGTAGTTAGCCGGCAGTTAAGATAAATAGCACAGGGGCTCAGAAGATCATGTCCGGGGTCAGATCAGCCCAGTCGTCGGAGCCCTTTCCCATGAGCGAGCGCCTGCCGCGGCCGGGGCACATGTTGCACCCTCTGTCACACTGGTAGGAACATGAGCATGCATCCCTCCCTTGCTGGGTACCGTCTCCGTTGGGGCATTCGCTGCGGCGGTTGCAGTAGCTGCAAAGCACCAGAGGACAACAGAGATTAGCCCAGAACTTGCAAGACATCTGACATCTGAAGTGCCTCTGCCCCTGCGTCTCAGGAAGGGTAGCACGTCTAGTTTTGTCGAGCAGAAAAATGCATGCCTATCTGACATCAGAGTGATGTCAAGGATTCACAAAGGCTCGGAAGTGCAAGCTGTCGATCGGAACCATTGCCACTGCCAGTTCACATCAAGGGGGTGAAGCAAAAATTTGCGGCTCGCCAGCTGTTACAGAGCGAGAGAAAAGAAAGATTGTCTCTAAAAAGCAGCCTGGGTTTGCCAGTGGTGGGCTCCACGACGGAATTTGAGCATCAATTGAGAAGCCAGACACAATAGCTGTCACGATGTGCCAGCACCGCCGCCCATTCAGCCGAGCGTCCCCAAGTACCAGGCTTTGAAACACTGCCTGACTTCCAAAGTTAACACGCATCAGGATGCGGGCCGCAATCAACGTCATCATCATCCTAGACAGATCGCCCTGGCAGCGAAAGGACATGCTCACCTGCAAAGATAGCAGTTTGACGGGCTGTTGCAGTTGATGGCGCTCGACGTGTATATGCCTGCAAAGATTCAGCATAACGATCAGCATACCATATAATACACGCACCATCCAGACAACAGGAGGCACACAGTTCGCTGGTGCGATGGAGCGCTATCTGGCATCTCGTAGGTGGCACCGCGAAGGCACCACCCCCAGCTCTGACTAATCTTGTTCCTATCTTTTTCGGCAAGCACATCGAACGGCTGAGCCTCTGCTAGTTCTCTCTGCAAACAGGTACCCTACACGCGGGTCACGCATGCGACAGCATAGCTGGGAGGCGCACTTGAGGTCACGAAAAGGGCACAGAGCAGGACAGCGGCGATCTGCTTGGAGTTCATCTTGGCAGCGATTGTGTACTCGAGGCGGCTGTGCTTTGGCTCTTTCGCGTTTCTTTTGATCCAATTTGAGATACTGGCACAAGGAAGGGGGCCGAGGAGGCTGAATAGCAGAATAGGTGTCATGAATGTCAAGAGAACGGTGTTCCCTGCTCCCTGCGATGAGGAGATGAGCTCATGCGAACATGAGGAGGGTTGGGGATTAGAATTATTATTATTATTATTACAGTGTCGGCAAACCCAAAGCCCGAAGGCCATAGGGCATACACACAGAGTGTCTCCAGCCACATCTGTGGGGCCTGAAGTTCTGGTCTGCAGCCCATATGGTATCATGCTAAAATTCTAAGTCCAAGTGAGCCGTGCGTATCAAGGAAAATACCATCTGCATGCATGCACTCCCTGCCCCGGATGAGTACCCCTCTATATCCGGGGCCTCTCGCCTGCCAGCAGAGGATAATAATAATAATCTTTATGAGTGGCAAACCCAGAGCCCAGAGGGCCATAGGGCATACACAGGTCCGTCTGCAGCCGAAACCGGTGTCGATATGCACAGGCTTGCAGGGGATACAACTCCTCAATCTGCGACACCACCGTGGTGACCAGGTCCGGCATACGCACTCCTTGCCACATTTTTTACTGTTCCAAGCTCAACTGTGAGGCCAGAGCACATGTGCATGCATAGTTGAGTGGCCCCGGACCGGCAGCTGCAGATTACTCTGGAGGCCATCATGGACGCCGGGCTGGCGGGGGGCGATATGAATACTGAGCACCGTGCCCACGATTGATTGAGTTTTGCTTGGATCTGGCAAGTCCAACAAGGGGTAGGAATATGGCAGCCTTCAACTGCAGCTTGTCTGCAGGACGCGCGTTGCCTCTTGGCCGGAAAAGCGTCTAATAGTTTGATAATGGACACCTGTGCATGTGAGACATTGGTTGTCACTGCAAAGGGCTGTCACCCAATATTGATATGAGAGACTGCAGTGGAGTCCCCAAAATCACAGATTCGCTCAAGTAAAGACGGCTCAGATGCATCTGGCTTCACTACACGGCTTCAAGTCAAGTTCAACCGAGTTGATCACGCAGCAAGACTGAAGAAAGACAGGCTGCGCTGTCATAAAGGCTAAAATTCGCATGTATTGAAGGATCAAGATCTGGAAGAGTGTGCATGCCTGTCAAATCATAGAATGTTTGCGGTGAGGGATGACCTAAAGCTTATGAGATCGACCCATAGGTGGCAGCATTGCAAAGGGACACAGGCGGATGAAAAGTAATAGCGTGTGCCATGATCATAATGATGCAAGCATATGCATGCCTCAAAGTCTCGACAGGTGTTACAGGTCTTGGGTCAGTCATTCATTGTTGCATCAGTTGACGTTCAAAAGCCAGTGCATGTCAACAGGTACAGAGGCACAATATGTAGCTTTTTAATCTCCGCTTGGAAGCCGCAGATGGGCTTAAATCAAATAACTCACAATTGCAAAAAAGCCACAATCTGCCCTTTCCAAGCTGAACTGGCCCCAAAACCAACAATGAAAGCCCCAGAATATCTTCAGAATACTATCTTCAGCCACTCTTTGGCTGAAGATAGTTCGTTCAAGGACATCTTCAACGCCACATGGTTTTCAGCCAAGGTCAACACTGTCAGTCGCATGCGCGCGCATTTACGCTCACGTCAGGTGGTTAAGGTAGTTAGCACAGAGGCTCAGAAGAGCATGTCGGGGGTCAGGTCAGACCAGTCGCTGGAGCCCTCGCCGAGGAGCTTGCGCCTGCCGCGGCAGATTGGGCTGTTACAGCCGGTGCCGCTCCCACACTGGAAGCTGCATGCGCATGCGTCCTTGGCCGCCTGCGTGCCATCTCCGTTGGGGCACTCGCCGCGGCGGCTGCAGTAGCTGCGAAGCACCAGGCAGGAACAGGCGTCAGCCCAGATATTGCCAGACATCAAACGTGCAACTAGCTAGACATCTTCAGGGCTGTTTCGACTGGGAACTTGAAGGCTGTTTCGACTGGGAACTTGAAAGGAGGCCTGATTTGACGTGCAAAAAGATACATGCAGGTCGTTCAGCGGCTTCACTTGAAGAACTTGGGAAGGTGCAGCAACGGCAAGCTGTCGATCGGAACCATCACTGCCAGATCACATCAAGAGAGTGCAGCAAAAGGCAGCGGCTCTCGGCTGGTCTAGAGCAGACAAGGAGAGCCGGTATCGCTATAATCGCTGTGAAGCCCTCGTTGCTTGCCAGTGGTGGGCTAAAATGTGGAAAACTTTGAGAAGCCAGACAAAGAAGGTGAGTGAGCACCGCCGCCCATCTAGCTGAGCGCCCTACATCTTTCCACCACTAATCCCCTTCCATAATGACGATCAGAACAATGACTTCCATGTACTTCTGCACTCACTTCAAACTCCTGTGCAAATCGTCTAAACGTCTCGAAAAGCATGCGTACCTGCACAGACCGCAGTTTGACGAGTCGTAGCAGTTGAGGGCGCTCGAGGTGTACAGGCCTGCAGAAAGCAATATATGTTCCTCAGTAGCCCTAAAGACAGACGCGCCGCCCCGGCAACGAGAGGTACACAACTAGCTGGTGCAACGGAGCGCTAGCTTGCATCCTATAGATGGGCACCACGATGACCCCACTAGGCCCCAGCTCTGGCTAATCTTGTTCCAGTATCTCTCGATAAACACATCGAACGGCTCTGCTTCTGCTAGTTTCGACTGCAAAGGTACTGTATACGAGAGTCACGCATTCAACCAGCCCAGCCGGGAGGCGCACTTGAGGTCACAAAGATGGCGCAGAGCAGGACAGCGGCGATCTGCTTGGAGTTCATCTTGAAAGCGTTTGCGTGTTCGTGGCGGCTGTGCTTTGGCTTTTTTGCGTCTGGCTGAAGGGGCTGAGGAGGCTGGAGATGTGACCGGTGAGGAGATCGCAGGCTAAGCTCACACGTGGAAGGTTGGGGAGATATTTCATGCACATAATCTGAACATCACCAGGTCTGTCATGCGCACAATGCTATTTATCAGAATCCCAAAAGCCATCCCATGTCGCCATGCTTTTTTTGCATATGGGTTTATGGGTAATTGAACCACTTATCATTCTTATTAATACAACACGCTACAGAGAAGATTGGAGAGCAATTAATTCAGGTGTTGCTTGACGTACCTAGTCCTTAAGGACTGGAAAACGTGTAATAATAATAATAATAATAATAATAATAATAATACAACACGCTACAATTCCTGCCAAGAGGCAAGGTGCGACGCGTCCCCTGCAGACAAGCTACTAGCTGATAGATGGCCAGGCCATGTGCGCACACATACTACATTGGTTTGCATGTGCATATGTCAAGTGGTGTTACTTGCCTGTGGCTCAGAGCCGTCTCTGAGGTCAGAGCTTACATGCTCAGCATAAGCCAGTTTCCTTCATTTTGCATGCATGTCATATGACGGACCTGACACTGGCTTTTGTCAACCATTTTTTCACAACACATCCAATGTCTAATGTCAGACTTCCTCCCAGCGGTTTGACATGCGGTCGCGGTGCGACTCAGCGTCCGCGGCGGCCAGTTCCCCGGCCGTGGCAGCTGCCGCGCGGCCGCTCAGCAGCTTCCTCGCCAGCCGGTCGCGCACCCCCAGCTTCCTCTTGACCCCCGTTGTCCTCCCGTTCCTGTTCAGGCACGCAGTGAGTGTCCCACAAGATATCACATTCGGTGCCAGACACCGTTCAGCTGTCTTCTCCATTTTGCAACCAGAGGGCGTCTGTCAAGGGGCGCTGCCAATGAAGCACCACGCCAGTCATTCTAGGCTGAGGCGGTGCACTCTACAACTCTAAATTATGCTCACAGGAAAAGGGTAACATGTCAACTGCAGATGAAAGAGTCGTAAGATCCCTGTGCAGTGAATGACCGTTTGGCCGTGCCCATCATGTTCCATTGTACGCCGCTGTTTAGAACACCCTACAATGTCATGCTAGGTTCAGGAGATTCTCACCTGCCGGCGCCCGTCCCGCGGCGTGCCCCGCGCAGCTCCTGCTCCTGCAGTAGCCGCGCCAGCGCCTCGCTTGACAGCGCCGCCTCCGCCAGTACCGCCGCGTTGTGCGCCCGGTCCGCCGCCGCCTGCGCCCGGCCCGGCCGCTCCGAATGCGCGTCCTGGCTCCCGGCCGCCGCCGCGGCCGTCTGCCGCTCGGAATGCGCACCCGGGTTTCCCATAGCCGCCGCCGCAGCCGCCGCCGCGGGCCACTGGTGCGCCTGATTAGGCCGATGTGAACTCGCACCAGGTGCTCCTCCGAGCAATGCCCCTCCGGTGGAGGCAGGCGGCAGCTCCCGCAACCGCTGCGGCAGATTACGGGCGGCGCCGCCATCGCACGAGGGGCCCGGCTGCTCCATGCCTGGTTGTAATATAGCAGGTTGAAATATAGCGGTTGCTTCCCGAGCGCTGCTGCGCACCTGCGCAGGTGCAGATCCAGCGCCCGGTAGTGCAGCCGCTGCGGCTGTTGCAGCGGCTGCTGGAGAGCGGCCGGCGGCTGCGGCAGCTGTTGACGGCTGATGCAGCGGCGCCAACGACGCCGAGCTAACCAGGGGTATTTGCGCAGCGGCGCCGCCTTCCGGTTTCTGCACAATGCCGTTGCTTCTTCTCTGTGAATTTGTGTTCAGAACTGAGGAAGCTGCAGCTGGGTTGGGGGCTCCCATTTGCTGCTGCGCCCCGGACGGTGCAGCGGCATTGCCGCCGAAACGGCTGGCGAGCAGCTGCACGGCACAGGGGCCGACGAGGGTCTTTCCCGGAGGCTTCCGCAATGGAGGCTTGGGGGCCGGTTCCTTCGGCTCTGGCTGCGGCAGTGGGATTGAACTCTTACCCTGCAGATCACAGATCGCTATTTTTAGCATTGCCAAGGCACTCCTTGCAGTCCTTCACACCAGACAATGGTTTGCTCCTTGTCTACTGATATGCTTGACCTTCTACTATGTGGATCATGCTGCCAGAGGCAGGCTATCACAGCCACTTGTTGGCAAGCCAAACATGCTCCAAGCAATTCGGCAGATCCCGTGCCACCTTCTACTCTTTATTCCCATGAACAGCAGACCCGAATCCAAACACCTCTGGGCATACACACTAGCGTTCACAGGGGAAAGCAAACACAAAAATACTGACGGCACCTGTGGCTTGGGGGGTGAGTAGTACGTGGCGACAGTCCCGAACAGCGCCGATAGGCGCTCGGGTGGCAGAGTGGCGTTTGCATTGACTGGGCCCCAGTGGTTCTGAAGCTCCATTCCTCGCATGCTGACCAGTGCATTTGCCTCGTCCGCAGAGTCCCAGTAGTGCAGGTGCTGCCCGGCCGGTATCACTGGCGCCTGCACAGTCACGTTTCCTTCTAAGAACATGCACAAAACACCCTTGAGCGTGTCTTGGTACCATAGACCAATACGATTCCAAAAGACATGCGCATACAGCGTCCTCGCGTCTGGTGTGTTGCAGGTGTTTCATACAAACCATGAGTCTGCCCTCTCTGCCTACTTGGCGCTGGAACGGCCTTGTATAGGTTGTTCTTCTTGCATAATGCCCTTCTGGCACTTTGGACAATCGACTGAGTGCCCCAAAGTCCAAACCAGGATGCGATCCCGGCTCTGTACAGGATGTACCAGGGTACCCCACCTAGAAACGAGAATATACATGCACAAAAATATACATGCACCCCTGGCAGAAACCTCAACAATTGCACCTCAAAGTCCCGGAAACCTCAGAGGGACTCGGAAAGCATGGTGGAATAGCCATAGCCCTGCTGACTATTGCAATGGCAATAGCAGGGACGCCTCTCTTGATGCAGAGCAACAGCAGGCTGTATCACAGAGTGACCATAACTGTGCAGGCAGCGATGCATGTAGAGAAGATGAAGTGCGCGCCTGGGCTGCGAGGGCATTCCTGACGGCCTCCGGCAAGATACCCTCCCGCCGTCTAGACCCTGCTCGTTTTAAAGCCCCCGACCCATTGCTGCCGCTTCTCGCTGGATCATTTCCCCTGCCGCTAGGTCCTGCGCAATCACGAGCCCTGAAAGTCTTGCGCAGATTCGTAAAAATTCTTGTTCGTCATGATCTGATGTACAAAATAAGGCGTTCTGCTTCATAATGTGTTCAGGCTCTGCTGACAGCTGCCTTTGACATCCCAAGCCCAGCGCTTTAAGGAACAAACGAGCTGCTCTGACTTTAGGCCACCATTACCTTTGCCAATTTATTGGCCATGCATGTCATGTATTGCATCAGCGCTGCGCCTCCAGTCTCCAACCACACGAAGGAAGCAAAGCAGAATTTCGGCGTCAACCGTTACCTGCGCCTGAAGAGGCTGCTGCAGAGGCAACGCCGCGTGGCTGGTCGTCGTCAGAGTCGCTGCTGCCGAAAAGCTCTTCCATGGTGGTTTGCCCAGAGGGGCCTGCCTCGCCAGGAACACCACTGTACACTGGATCCCTCACTGGCGCCTTTTCCTGTCCATCAAAGGACTCACTGTTTGACATTTGCATTATGCTTTGCATGAGGTTTGTGGGACGCAAAATTGCGTTCTTAAAGGCATCAAGTCAATTGAACATGTCCCACCGGCTGAATAGCGGCTAACGGTCATCTGGCTCTGACCATCTCCTGTCCAAGCAAACGCCAGCACACCTTGTCTGCATGCAGTATTGCTGAAGTTGTGAGCGCCTGATCAGGCAGGATGGATTTGAGAACTCCGTAACGGTCCTGCGCCAGAGTGATGCGTGACCGTAGGTTTACGGCCTCCCGCATGAGGCGCTCCCTTTCTGTGTGCTCCTCAGACCCAGCCTCTCCGACATCAGCCTGCATGCGAAACCAACTGATCTTTCCATCAGTACTAATGAAGCAGTAAGGGCAGCTCAGGGCAGTGCTCCAGCACATCTACGGGAGGGCTTGCATGCAAAATTCCAGGTCCAAAAGACAACGATTACGCTCCCGGCGTGGATCAATCATGCAGAATATGCTGCGCTGCGCCACAAGCACTGGAGCATGCATGGTACTCCAGACATGTAATAACTCGTGGTGATGACCGGGTGATATATGCTGCAGCACACACACACACAGAAGAGCTTGCATGCAAGTGCAAAAGGACGTTTGATCTGTTCAGGCGTACTGCATCTCAAACATGCACAGCATGCCGCCCTGGCCTGTCTCACATCCTGCCACCGGTGTCGCCATCATCATACGTGATTTTCAGGGCATGCCACTTGAAGTAGTGTTCTGGATTTATGGAGATGCTGCCCTACCTTGACCATGACTCGAAGCCATTCCTGCAGCGTGGGCAGGTGTCTATTCACGAGCTCCCGCTGCAGCGCATGCAGGTTCTCCAGGACTGCCGGGTCCGGGGCGCGGCCGAGCAAGGGAACGCCACTGTACGCGGCGGCGTCGGTCAGTAACTCCTCCGGCGCCTCCGCAGCCCCGTAATCAGCCAATCCCTCCGCCTCGTCAGCTGCATCCATGTCTGCACAAGACAATTGTTCAGAAGCCATGCGTGGTGCTTTCTTTCATGCGCGATTCATGCGCAGAAATCTGTGAGATGGGGTTACACTCCCAGGGTCACAGAGGTATCAAAAGGAGATGCAGACCCCATGCAAATGACTGATGCAACCCACAACTTTGAAGCAGTAATCTGCTGGTCGGAAGGCCGCTTAAATCTCAAGAGCTATCCCTTCCTACGCTCTGCCCCACTGCTTCAACTTCTGTGCTGGCCGCCTCCTTTCTACTGGAGCAATCGTCTCTACCATTGCCGGGGGACAACTCAAGCTACGTAATTCACAGAAACGTGTGCAGGGCGGAGCTCCATGCAAAAGGGCCCACCTTTGTCGGCATCCACATCTTCCCAGTCCTCTTCATCTGCCGGCGCTGATGTCAGCCGAGGTGGCGGCTGAGCAGGCGGTGAGTCAGCGCGCAGGAGCTCAAAGCAGCGGTGCACCTGGTCCAGGGCTGACTGGATCTCGGCCGTGCCCGCGCCAAAATCCGCCACTATCCTTCGGTACTTTGCCTGCAGGATCTGCTGCGCCCTCTCCTGGCGATGACACACATGACAGTGCAAACCATAAGAACTCAGCACGCAGCAAATAGAAATTAGCAAGGGACCCCCAGAAGCAGCTTTCCCTGCTTCATACTTGCTAGTGATATGGGGAGTTTCCTGGAGCGCAATTTGAGATTGGCTGCCGTTCCATGAGGAAGGCCATGACATGAAGTCAGAAGACCATAAGAATCAATAGCCGCTGTCAAGGCCACATGCAGCGGGCGCGAGGCTTTTTGACCAGGGGTTCTACTGAGTTAAAACACATTTACCTCATTGACCCTCAGAAGATCCAGAAAATCATAAGAACGGCCCAAAAGTCCCGAGTGAAAAATGCGGGTCTGGGGTGCAGCTGAGGATAGCGCACCTCTCGCCTGCGCGCCTCGGCTTCGGCGGCGGCCGCCCGAGCACGCAGCTCCGGAAACTTCATCTTCAGCACACCCTTCAGGTAGCGCACCCCGAGCCGGATCTGCGCCCGGCACACCCTGACATTTTAGACTTCATCAAACTCCAGACTCCACAAACACACTGTTGTGGACAGCTATCCACGTTGCTGTCCAGCCCTCCAAGCCAAGAAACCGCCAGCACAACGGATACTTTGCAGCACAATATAGGCAACCGCAATTGCGTCTATTGGCATTTCCCTCTGTTGCCAGGCGATGTGCACTAAAGCTGCACATTTAGCCCACCATCTGGACCATGCATGTAGAACAGACTCGGCTAAACTCCAAACAAGAGACCGAGGAGTGGAAAACCCTTGCCTGCTGGTAGAAGACGCCATAGTTGTCGTTCCAGCGTTCGACGGCGTCGAGCGCGCGCTCGCGCAGCTGAGTTGCCAGGTGCGGCGGCCCCGGCAGTGGCCGCGCCGGCCGAAAGCCGACGGAAGCTTCCAGCAGGGCAGGAAACTGCGCGGCAGCTGCCGTGCGGAAGGCTCTGCTTCGCGCAAAGAGCAGGTCGCACACCTCAAGCGCATGCAGCCGCGTCTGCGCAGCAGAATTTGGTATTTTGAAGTTGGTAGATTGAACTGGTATGTTGAAGTAATGGCCGCATCAAGCACAAGCATTGACGAGGTCTTCTACTGTAAGGATCCAAGAGCATGGAGACAGCAACCATGCGTTTAGCATGGGAGACCTGGTAAGCCCCATATAAGGTGTTGTGCGCTTGCCACAGCTGGCTCATTGCAATTAATTCTTGACACGGGGAGACAGAGGACTGCATGCGCCCAGGTGCAGTAGTCAGCATTTTGCAATAGCGCTACTTATCTCTGAATGTACCTGAGCGTCTTGGGCCTTCAAGCGGTCCAGGAGAAGGTCGAATGCAGACCTCACGTTCTCGTCAGAAGCTTTGCACAGGAATTTCAGCTGCTGAAGGGCTGTCGGGTCAACATCCAGCCTCCTTTTGTCTGTGGCCTTCTCGATCACTTCGGCGAGCTTGTTAAGGACCGACGCGTCCAGCATTCTGTCACGCTAGCCACACAGGAGCTTCTGGTTGCCTCTCAAGGAAGACAAAATCCGCTTTGTCACTTTGATAAAGGCAACCAAATTTGCCCAGTTGCAGCAGCAGAACAGAATAAATTGTTCTTGGATAAAAAATTCGCTTTGTTCTTCCGGGTTAGATCATAATTATACAGGATAGAGCCGAAAAAGGCTCAGCTGCATGTGACATCCATTCATATCATATGACGAATATCTTGAGCTCGCCAGCTCTTCAACACATTACACTGATCGCCAATTTTTCCAATCGACACCTTTCGAACTGTGGTGGAGTAAGCTTGCTTCTCTTCCTTTTAGAAATTGGCATGACGTCAGCACGTGCTGCACAAAAGCAACCCTTCCTCTGTGCGATCCTCGTCCTTTGCCGATCTATGTTCTATATTTGAAGTCATGAATGCACCTGTGCTGTAAAACCTAGGTCTGATCACGCTCTAAGTGTACACACTCAGTTCTTGCCAATGCATGCCGCACGATTCTCTGGTCAACCTTGTTTCAACAATGGCGCTCTAAAGAGCCGAAGAAGGACGACGTTTCCCGTGAAAGTCACAGCATCAATGAATCTGAAGATCGAGAAGTGGGTCTCTGTGCTTCCTTGCTTTACAGCTGGATTGCACGTTTCACATCTGTACTTTTTTAAGACTGCACACTAATGCTCTAATTTTACCCGATACAAAGATAATATACTAATGACCTCTAAGGAGCGCTGATTCGCGCGCCTGCAGGTGGGACAGCAGAACGCTTGGGGAATTAAGCAGGAGGGCGATGCTTGACAAATTACAGAGGGAAGGCTACAACACGACAGTGTACACGTTCGGTCCAGGGACCAGCTTCGGAGATCACAGCCATCCTGTGGACAAGAAAGACGCCATCCTAGGCGGACGGTTCCTGTTCAGGATGGGAGGAGACGAGGTGCGCCTTGGCTTGATGTCTGACCTTCAGGCCTTGCCAGACTGGTGCTTTTGAACTCCTAAAATCATATGAAGAGATCTCTTGAAGCTGATCGCTTGAAGCGATGCATCAATAGCTTTATTCTCCACGATAGAAAGTTATCTGGGGCGGATTGCAAGCAGTGCCTCAAGGTTGGTATCTGATCTTGGCTTCTCAGAGAGTGGCAGCAAACCTTGCGAGAAAATTTGAACCCGGAATTTAGATTTTGTTGTGATTTCCGCTGATCAGGTGATCTTGGAGCCAGGGGACCAATTGGAGGTGCCCAAGGGCAAGACTCACTATGCGGAGTGCGTGGGGAGCGAACCAGTCACATTTGTGGATGCGTCAAAACAATCCTAAAACAGTTTCGCTGCAGATGTGAAATTCAAAGCAAGCGGCGCTAACAATTATTTGAGAGGACGCTATCAATTGCCAATTGCAAATGAGAGCATGCATGCGCTTGAGCTTGAAAGGTGAACTTGTTTGTCAGTCGGATGTTTTTTTGTTTACAAAGTACTTCCTTCTGTACTTTATATCGTCGCAGTATAGGTTTGCTTGTTGGAGGCATCAAATTGAATTGAATTGAAGCATCAAACTTGAATCCAATCCAATCCAAATTTAAGTTCTAGCTTGGAGATAACTTCGTCTGCGACCAAATGGCCAATGGCCAGCTGCATTACTGTGCCAGATTGATGGTCACTGAGGTGTGCACAACATAACTGGTCTGCTTAACGAACTTTATAGGGAATTTATCACCAACAGCCAGCTCGTTACAAATATTCATCACAGCAGCCGTGCGCTGCATGTATGCATTGTGCTGGTGCACACTGGTCTAATTCGTATGTAGCTCACCCGGCACATAGGTTTTTAAAGTACTTCTCATCTGTAGTACAGATTCTGGACACTCAGTGGCACTGTCCAAACAGCTAGCTTCACTCTCATAAGAAATTTTGACAGGAGTACTACTGCCCTTCATGTGGCATCTGTTGGAAAGCAGCCATGGTACTGACTGCCATCGTTCTTTCCTAAAAAGTTGTTGCACCATCCCTCCCCAATTCTGTATCTTACGATGGCGTTACCTCCTTTCAATTGTTCTGCCATAGAGTATAGAAGATGCTGATAATTCCCATGTTGGACTCAAGGGGTGTATTGGTTGCACGACGCATGCTTTGCGCATCACAGCATGGCTCGGAGCTGCTCCTCAGACATCTCCAGCAGGGCGGGCTGCTGCTGGATCTCTGCTGCCTGTGCAACAAAGCCAAATCCCAATCAGCTCGCCCCACCTTTCTGCATGCTTGCTTTTAGTGTTTTTGTTATTACATGCTTTTCCTGCCAAAGGCAAGGTGTGTCTGCAGACAAGCTGCATGTAAAGGCTGCCAAATTCCTACCCCTTGTTGGACTTGCCAGATCCAAGCAAGACCCAATCAACCATAGGCACGATGCTCAGTATGCTTTTTTTGTCATGCTTTATATTTCCAACACACAACAGCAGGAAACAACTGAACGGCTCTGAGCGAATTCACGATGACCACTTGCACTGCGATATTTTATGATGCCACACCAGCAGGTTGCTTAGTCTTGACACATCTTCTGTTGTCAAGATACTGGTAAGTCAACGATAAAACTGCAATTAAACCAAGGAAGAACGCAAGACATACAACGCAGTGCGAGCGCCAGGTAGGGCAATTAAGCCTTGCGGCAAAATGCTGTGACTAGGTTATGGGGTGTTTCTTTGTTTGCTTCCAAGATGCACCTGGTAAGGATCCACTCCCGCCAGCTGGCGCAGCTTCCTGCTGTCCACAGCGTCCCTCGTGCGCCGCAGGTTGTACTTTGGTTTGCCGGCTGCAGCGCCGTTACCTTCTGTCCATAGGAAAAATAGAAACCGCTCAGTGATCCAGTGTGCTTAGACCAGCATGGCAGAGCAACGCCATCCAGCCTTCTATGTGTAGAAGTGCAACAGGATGCAGACTTCATGTGTCACACATGACAGTTCAAAGGCGTATATTGGCGCAGCGTGTCAGGATAAGCGCCAGAATTGAAAAACGGCGCTCGCAATGTAGGAAAAAACTTAGGGGAAACTTCCTCCACAGACAGCCCAGTTGGGCTGCCGGGCTGCAATTACCAGGATGCGACTGAACATCAATGAACATCATGATGGGCATGGCCAATATGAGGTGAGCATTAGTCAACCGGCCAGCACGCACCGCCGATATTGTCGAGGCCGGAGGTGACTGAGACATTAGCGGCCGGCCAGTGCGTAGTCACCGCGTAGTCATCCCAGGCCGCTCGCTTGGCTGCCAGGTCAGCCTCGGTGGCCAGCGAGCGCGGCTGATAGCATGCGTACACCACATGCCTCCACTCAGGCGAGTGCTCCGGGATTGTGTTCTGCCGATAGACACACTTGACATGTCAAAGCTGTAATCAATGCAGTAAGGTCTCCCGCGAAAGATCTGAGTTCCTGCTCGGGGATTGTGTTCTGCCAACATGCAGATATGACCGGTCTCATCTTGAATGCTCGCAGCCACTTTCCTCGCAATTAATGAGTTTATGACGATGAGCATGTCCAAGCAGGCACCGCATGCTGACAGAGTCTGTCCATCTACAGTCGCTCAGAGGACGACACTCCATACCCTTGTGATTCACCCTTGTATGACAAACGCTCCAGTCTCACAGCGGCAGCTGCCTGCAGCTGCTGATGTGATCACCTGAAGGCGCTGCCATACAGTGGCGCCGAGGCTGAAGCAGCTACTCACGTGAAGCATAGCTGCCTGTAAATGACAGATTATTGCTAAGGATGAGTAAGCTTTTAAGAGGAGGGATCGCACCGCGTGGACAGTGCGCGAGTCCCACAGGAAGACAGACCCCGCCTTGGCGGCCAACGGCAGCGTTTTGAAGCTCTCCCAGTGGGGAACCTCCTCGGGTTTGAAGATGTAGAAGTCTGAAGTTGCCGCCTGCTGCTCCTTTGTGAGGCTGCTGGCTGTCTCGAAGAAGTGCGCATGCTCGCTGTGGGTCTTGTCCTTCACCAGCAGTGTGCCTGTGCCATGACACTGTCAGGACCTCATTCATACACGCCCTAAAACACAGGAGTGTGATGGCTGTTTGACAGGTAATGAACAAGCACCTTCAACACTGCGGTCTCTCTAGGAAGCTCATCCATGTATCTGGCAGATGTCTTCATGCGCACTGCTTTCCCATTATCAGCAGCGCAAAAGACAAATACAAAGCAAAAGACACATACAAAGCATCTACTCCAAGACTGGTAGCAGAGTGAGCAGGCAGGCACAAGTTTTCAACAGCTCCAAAGCTGCCCGCAAGTGCTGGGGCATGCTGCAGCCGCAGCAGGTTCCGCATGATCTACCTCTCTCAGGTCATATAGAACATACCCAGCGCGCGGAAGGGATTGACCACACACACAGTTGAGACATTTTGAGCGAGAATAATAATATAACAGTCAATCACCAGTGGTGTCGGGCCCCACGTCGACCATGTTGGCGATGCCTTGCACGCAGAAGAAGCCGCGCCGCAGCGGAGCCTGATCCACGTGGATCCAGGACTTTGTGTCGTGGGGGACGCCAGTTTTGGCTGAGGGGGCCGTGACATTGATGGAGTCGAAGGATGACAGCAGCTCGTTCGTGCCCCACAGCAACTCGAAAACCTGCAAGGGGCACGCAGTGATAACACATCAAAGTCAACCGCTGCTTGATGACGACTGTTTATGATTAGTAATATTACACGCTCTTCCGAGGTGCGTCCTGCAGACAAGCTGCATTGAAAGGCTGCCGACATCCTACCCCTTGTTGGACTCGCCAGATCCAACCAAGAACCCAATCAACCGTGGACACGGTGCTCAGTTTTACACCGCCCCCCGCCAGCGGGGCCAATGCTGCTGTTGCAAGCGCAGTGTTGGCTGTGCAGTTGCAAAGTGCCATCAGCACAGGCGAGAAGGGTGAAATTATCTGTGTGGGAGAAAGGACAGGCTCAGGGACACGAGACTCTCACAGCTGAGGGGAGAGTTAATATAAATTGCAAAAAAGGCTGCATGCAATGAAAAACAGACAGGCAAGACGCTGGCTGCATTTGGATGTGCCAGGTATTATTAGTGTTATTAATGCGCGCTTATTCTGACAAAAGGCAACGAACGTCCTGCGGACAAGCTGCAGTTAAAGGCTGCCAGGTATGCATGCCCACGAGTGGAATATCACCTTATAAACGGATTTCTAATTTGGGGCTGCCCTAGAACTGAGCAGGAGTCACATCCAGCCTTGGCGCATACTTCCAATGGGAGCAACATTTGAAACACTCGCACACCCGAAAATCCAGAGTGGTACGCGCATGGACCTTGCTTCAAGTTCAATAACCTCCTATATCTATGTTTTCCATTAATCCGTGAAATATCCTTCGCTCTGAATCTCCCAGTCAGAGTCCTTACATCCGGGTTTGGGAAGGCTACATCTCACTGACACACTCTGGCGAACACCCCTGTTGTATTGGACGTACTAAAGACATGAGGACAACAGGGCAAGGGCAGGTGCAGATCAGCCATGTACCTGCAGCATGCGGGGGTGGCTTCGCACTCGCCACACAAAGTCCTGGTGAGCGACCTCTAGAGAGTTTATGATGCCCTTGTAGTTCCGCATCCAGTGGGGATCTTTCCAGGTGGATGGATCCTTCCTGCTGATCCCCGAGCCCAGGCCCTCGAGCCAGTTCCACACTCCCTCTACATATTCCTCACACTCTTCCCTACACAGCCAGGCACGCTCGTCAGACCTGCCCTAGCACATGGCTGATTGCAAGCAAGATTCTTTGAGGACACTTACGGCGCCGTGGAGAAAGCCGATGCGGTATTACCAGCGAGATTGAGAGGTGATCACTGTGCAGATGTAAAGGCTAGGGACTCTGAGGCAGACAGAGCAGGAGGGACAGGTGTATGCCTTGTCAGCACATCGTCAACGACGGCCCAGCCGTGCTCCTTGAGGTGCAGCGCGGCTGCCACCACTTGCTTCTTCAGCTGAGGATCCTCTGAGCTGAGTTGGGAAGTTGAAGGTGGTGCTGATGTCTCCATGACCGCCCTGGCACTGCACAGAAAGCACCTTCATCTTCATCAGAAATCACAAAAAACGAGAGCTGAGACGCAGATATATACAGTCAAGTGCCCTTCACAGCAGCTACGCAGGATACATGCATGGCTAGGAGCAACAGTACCTGCAAGCCCGTGGCCGATGGGAGCCTGGTCGATCACAGGGGGTCGAAGCACGAAACTTATGTAAACGAAGGTTCACACGAGCACAGAGCTGGGTGCCGGTCAGGTGTCCAGAGTTGCCAAGCTGCGTCTTGCAGCGAGCAGAATCGAGGGCGCACGTCGTCGTCAAGGCGGCCATACTTGCAGCGGGAAGCACATATGTGCCACCTATACGTGTGCGCGACCTTCACGTTTTCGCAATGGTGATTTTGCTATACTTCCGCGGGTAGTTTTGCTAGGCCATCAAGGTGGATTTGCTATAAATACACACACCCGATGACTAAACCTGCCCGTTTCCCTGTCCCATGGGAGAACCACAAGGCTTGTCCAGAAAAAAGCAACTGCAAGATAGTTCCTAGATAGATCTGGGATACGTCCGCGATGCAGGAACAGTACGCAGCTGTAGCTCTTATGTGCAAGCCTCCAGGCTAGCCAAGGCAGGAACCTTGGTGGCCCACGCTCGAGCGTGGCGAGCGAGCATAGACTCTGTGGTGTATCGTGCCACATGATGCGCAGCTGCAGCTGGTGCCAGCATCATGCCAGTAGCATCATGTGGCGCCGTGGTTCAAGGTGTAGAATGAAATGATCAAGAAGACACCAAATGTGTTCACTTTCATCATGAATTCATCCTGCAGCATCCAAGAGTCCAGTCCAACAACTATATCACAATTTGGGTCCAAGCATAGCACAGTATGGTAACAGCGCAATTGCAAAATTTGATATGCAGTCCCATGTGGGACACTAGCTCGACAAGATGCTCTCACCGAGTGTTTGCCTCGAGAACTCTATCTGTCTTCTCATCAAAATCTTCTCAGGCTTCAAAACCCTTCCTTGGACCACTGCAGAGCAGGTGATACGCTGCACTGCCGAAATTAAGTGTCTACTGCTTCAGTGCACTGCTTCCTACAGTGATAGATCCTGCCGCACACAAGATCCCAACTACGCAGCTGCAACATCTGTGCCTGGGCTCCCAAGTGTCTCCGCTCATGAACTGGTCTAGACCTTGGCTTCCTGCTCGGCCTTGTCCAGAGCCTTCTTGACCACCTTCTCATAGTTCAGCTGCAGGCGCAACAGACACACAGTATTCAGATTTTCCTGCTGTCTAATAATCATCAATTGGATCCTGTTATAAGCTGATTCGCAGGACAATGCAGACACCCACTTGCCAGAATGTGCAATAAACTGGAGACATCCCGCCACAGAAGTACAAGAGGCAAGCCCACTTCGATAATTTATGAGGACTGCCATCAAAGAACATACTGGATTTCCTATGGAGGGTGATTGGGTGCAAGTAAGGGGTGACTCACCAGGCGCTGGATGTCCCTCTGCGAGATGACCTTGTCGCCAGAGTAGCCGGTGAGGCCCAGCTTGCTTGTCGCCGACTTGGACTGGTCAGACGCGCCGCTCCTCTCAAAGTTGCTGCCTGCAATGATGGGAAGTCTTCTGTCATCTTCTGTCATTTTACAGCACCGTTTTGACAGTTGTTGACAATTAATCGGGGCGGGCGGCCCAGAAAAAGGACTGCGATGCCCAGGAAAAGGACTAGCACAGCGTTGCCACGTGGTAGACGTTCTCAAACTGCCTCAGACGAGAGTAAAAGCAATGTAGAGCTCATTAGAGCCATTTAGGCACTAATACACACTGAAACTGGAAGATGCATCATCGCAGTGCCACATTTATCCGTCAGCAGGCGATGTTATGAGAGGATGCAAGTCATAGCGCACTCGAAATACCGCTCCCCGGAGGTCTACATGTCACTTCAATGCACTGCCATACTGATCACGTGGGTGATGCCAGTGATCTCAAAAGAAACAATGGCGCACCCCAGAGGCTGGAAAGTGCAGTGGTGACATAGGTGTGCAGGTCTCCAGACAGCTCCTCCTCCTTGCCAGCGCTGGCCACAACAAACGTGCACGAGCCGTCCTCGGCTGTTGCATTTGGGTCGTAGTTGGACGCACTGGGGTCCGTGCAGCCTGCAGCACAGATTGACAAACGATCAACGCCTGTATGTTGTATCTTACGGGCCCCACTCCATCAGGATTGCCAAATTTTCGACGGAATACAGACGCATGGAGAAGTTTGTGATATGAAGATGGGCAGTGACAAATGCCTACAAGACCAGTGAACCTCAGGTGGTCCCCGACAGGTCTCTAAGAAACGAGAAATATAACATTCAGAGTGCAAGAAGAGCCAAAGCAGCTCCCCAACGTGGCTGTGTGAGTTGATCGAGCTGCTTGTGGTACAGCCTGCCACTTCTTTTGCAAGTCAAGCGATGCCTTCAAAGAGCAGTGTCCTTACAAAAGTATACCCTGTGGCGCCCTTTACTTCTTGAATTTGTGTGCTGCGCCAGCATTGGAGATACGCTCAAGCCGCAGTGCTGGCAGTGCATTGGAGAAGCATGCAAGAAATGCAGGCTGTTGACAGAAAAGGGGCTCACCGACAATCTGCTGACGCGCGTCCTGAACAAGCTCGTACACCTTCCTCAAGCGTGCCACCTCCTCGTGGTGAGTAATGCTGCCTGTAACAGTGCATTTGAATATCAGCGCATGCATCAGATCTGCTTTCACTCGTACATGCGTGATATGTTGATTGTGCACTAATTTCCGACGAGCCTCAGGTGGCTCCCAAAAAATCTCTAAAATGCAACTCGTATCACGATTTCTCAACAGCAACCCTTCCTTCACCGTCCAAGAAACCATGCCAAACACACTATGTCAGATACCACTTGAACTGCAGTCCCTACAGATCAAAATGCAGGCCAAATATATCAGCAGCCATCTGGAGAAGGGTGTGCTGAAGGGTGTGCTGCGCACCAGTGAAGGGTGTGCCACTCCAGGGGACGTTACTCTCGCTGGTTTTGAATATGCTGGTAGCAGCTTCTGCCAGGTACTTGGCCACATCTCCGATGGCATTGGACACCACCAGCCCACGCCTTGCCGCACACCTGCAAAGCGTCCAGGTGTGATTTAAGGAAAAATTGAGGCATTCGTTCTTTGCGTGACATGAAGATTTGCACGACTCATCTCCAAGGCACCCTGCCAAAGGGTGCTGTGCAGAAAGGTGGTTGAGGGCCTCGCTTCAGATCGCAATGCCAGTTGGCTTCAAATCTTGCTTCGCGAGTACCTAAGTTTGCCGTTAGCACAGTCTTATCATTGCGTGATAGTCGAATCTCTACAAAAGCAAGGTGCCAGGCACACTGTCTCATGGCTGACGCGGACACCAGCTGGAAGGCTAGGAACCAAAGCAGAGGCCAACACTGTCAGGACAATTGCGTCTTGACAATTGGGTTTAGACCATGGAGTTCCAACTTAAGAGCGCTGCTGAGAAATGCTGGACAGCAGCTCTCAACCCGATCAATTTTGCGGTCTCGCCAAAAGCAAAAATCTTTCTGGTCGCATCCACGGGACCGCACCTGCTCTGAAGGCGCAATGCTGCAGGTGCCACGGGCTGACCACGGAACAGGCGCAGTGTGACGGTCCTGCTCCTCAAGGACGCAGGTGCAGCTGGTGCTTGGAAAGCAGTTGTCATGGCGCCAGGCATAATTGGACACTAGATGGAAGGCTTCTAAGCTCTCAACGTGCAGAGGATGGCTCAATATCGATAGCTGTGCGTAGAATTACAGCGGAAAGCGCCCAGATATTCTTCACAGGTATCTATCAGTCATGCAGTGGATAAGATTACTCTTCTATCAGTAAGTTAGAACGCCCCAGCATTGGTGCGTCCTAATGGATTGGGAGCATGATCCTCCCACTACAGCATTCCAGAAGAATTTTACATCCAATTGATATGCTGCACTTGGTTTAATCGCAACTGTCAAGTAAACAAGATCCTTTGACTTGTTATGATGCAGTATACATAAAAAGGGCTCACAATTTGTTGATGGGTATAGTGATGCACTCTATGCATTGTTCCTCGGGATCTCACATAGGCAATCGTGCCAATCACTTGAGAGTGAATGCTCAAGCTTCCCTGTCCGCAGCGCAGCTCAACTTGCCGAGCCAAGCTACAAAAAGACAGCTGAAGCGAAAATGCACGTCCAAACGTGAGACATGCGACTACCAAATCTTGAAGAAATTCTTGTGTTGGCAGCGAATCGTTCTTTTTTATATGCTGCTATTCATAATCCAGAACATATTACAGAGCAAGAGCAGAAGAGCCTGCAAATGTTCAACCGTGACTGGGCTGATCAATGGGGTCTTCTATGACGAAGCACACTTCACTGAGTGACAGTGCACATGAGCTTGCAGGCCGACGATCAGCGCGGAGCCATCCGGCAACTGCCACAGCAGCTGCATCTGCCACTGCCGCATCTGCCCCGTCAGCCCCTCAGGCAGCAGCAGCTCCCCTGCCGGAGCTGAGCGCAGAGGTACGCCGCGACACGGCTGTCCTCGAGGCTCGCACAGAGGGAGGTGTAACCGCGCGCGCTTATGTTCTCGGAGTCTCCCATGTGTCCCGGGAGAGCTGCGAAGAAGCCGCTGAGCTCATCCGCGCCGTGCAGCCGGAGGTGGTTGTGCTCGAGCTGTGCAAGGACCGGCTGCGGCTGCTGCTGGACCAGGTGGCGTTCCCTCCCTGTCTCACTGGTCCATTTTTGGCGCCCTTGCATGCCTCGCATGTCACTAAGTGCAGCTGTGCACTTTACCGCCCATACACTGCATCGCAAGGCAAATAGTTGTTATGTTGGGAGACAGTTCCACGAGGTAATTTGTGCTGAGAACCGAGGGAAGTGAGCTGGCAACCACTGAAATGGATGGACTCGCTGCTAAGTTTGTGTTCTCAACCTATATCATGGTCACTTGCAAGATGTTGAGGCCATGCACGCGCCGTCGCTGATTTCCTGATCAGTGGCAATCTGACAAACGATGGTCTTTTGGCGCGGGCAGGACAACCCAGGCAAGCGGCTATGGCACACGCCGCGGGTGAAGATCTCTGGAATTCCCGAGGGCGAGGCATGGCCCACCCCGGAGCAGCTCATCTCCTTGCTGCGCACCGCTCCTGGCCGGCCTGTCGCCACACAGGTATGCTTGGTTTAGCTTTCGTTAAGCACGGGCAGCACACACCATAATGGCTGCCATGCGCATGTTCCGAAGAAACTTTGTGTGATCGTTTCAACACCCTTTGCGAACCTGCAGTTGTTACTCGCTGGAACCCGGGAATTGGACTTGACAGGCTACCCATTGTACTCCTGCATGATGTGGGTAGAGATGCTTTGGATGAAGAACCCTGGGCATCATTTGACAGGGTCAGCGCATGTCGCCTGTAGCTGCCTGATCAAGACAATGTTCAGGCCATCGAAGCCGATTGCCTGTTATACAAGATAAAACTGCTGACTGCAGCCGGCATAATAGCTACACAGCTACATTTTCCATGCGCAGAAAAAGTCGAGGCAGACAAGGCACTGTGTGCAGTCCGGGACGTGCCAGCTGTATCTGTCTGCATTGTGCAGACTGTGAGGCAACGGCAAACACAAGAAGATCAAAATAGCCCGAAGGCGGTCTGTTGGGTGCACATGCAGGACATAGAGGGGGACTGCGGCCGGTTATTGGAGACAGGTTTGTTTTCGCGCGCACGGCCGACCACGCAACTGCCCATGGCGACTCAGGCACCCGATTTCGTGCGCGACAAAGACGGCCACCTCAACCCCGTCATTCCCCTCAATCAGGTGAGAGACCCTAGTTTCTTTTCATTCCTCCCTATGCAAGCCAGAACTGGCATTCCTTCACACCAAATTTGGAGCCCACCTGTATGGGACTAGTTGTGATATGTGCAAGCATCTGTCTGTCCGTGCAAGGCAAGCTGTATTGCAACGCTGACCGCGGAGTGTCTACAGCCTCAGAAGCTATGAAGCAGTAACAGGGGTTGATTTTGCCGTTTTGTAACTGAGTTGCATGCTCTGCTTTAGTCAATTGTCTCTATAAATCACGCCCAATAATTTGAAATTCAGGTTCGAATTTGCTGCAGGTGGAGTTCACGGTGACTGAGAGGAAGCTGCCGAAGCTGGCGTCCTTCACTCTGCGCGTGGACTCGAGCCTTGGGGAGGGGCTGCAGTTATCGGAGGAAGCCAGCGCGCAGCTGTGCTCGGAGGCTGTGGCGTCCGGTGAGGCCGGCAGCACCGCGGAAGTTTGCCTGCGCATGCTGCCCAAGCTGGAGTCTCTGGCGGCAGCCCATTCCCAGGAGCAGGTGAGAATTGCTCCTGCAAAGCTCTCTCAACCACAAACTAACGAGGTCATAAGCTTTTCGTGTCCACCATGTCGCATGTCTGCCTGATCAGTGGCACAGGTGGTAGTTTCTCTACGATTCTGATGTGCTGTACATGTCCTTGGCAGGCTCTCAATCGTTTGTTCTAACTCACTGCTCAGAAGTCATCGTCAACAAATGCCTTTGTTCCCTTAAGATGAAGTGAGGCACGGGTCTCACGGTCCAGACAAAAATGCAGCATGCGTACATGTCTCTGCATCCTCCGCATTCACTTCAAGGAGAGCAGCAACTGCAGCGCCGTGCAAGGGGCAGCCGGGTGTGGGAAGGGGTGCTCATGTGTGCAGAGATGCAGAGATGCCATGCAGTGCGGTTCAACCATAGTTGCACCATACGGATTCGGCCATTCGGCATACGGTGAATATTCGGTCGTATATTCGGTGTTCTGGGCCAAAATATGCCGTTTTTGACCGTATTCCGTATATTTTGATACCGTATGACCGTATATTCGGCCGTATATACGGTCCTAAAAAAGTGGTGCAACTGTGGGTTCAACGTCATGACAAAGTTCAGAGAACGCGCTGTGTGCGGGGCACAGGATGTGGAGGTGGTGTATCGGGGCATCGAGTCGGGGCAGATAGAGGCGGTGTTCAAGCAAGCAACCCCAGAGTCCCTGGCGCGGCCCTACCGCACAGGCCTTGATGGCAGCGCGGTTGGAGGTAAATAAGTAGCTGCAACCTGGTGCAAACTGGCTCTGACATGGTGGAGAAGGTGCCAAGATAGGCTGTGTTGGAAGGCTGTCATAGAAACGCTGCTGCGACGCAACTAAGCCTAATCTGGCTTGGATAGGCGTGTCATAATAAAAAAATCTGGTGCAAAGCCCTCTCACAACCTCATGCAGGAAGGTTTCATGATAATTCATCTTGGCAGTGTTGAGGCAAAGCTGTACTGACCCCGCCCGATGCTGTTGCCCTTTCCTGCACATTGCTCCTTGCTGGATTAGAAACTTTTTTGAGTTTGTTACCCAGCTGGCTTGAATTGATCTCTACATACTATTGTAATGATTCCTACTGCGGTCTTTACTAAACATGATGACCCAGATACTCAGCGGAAGGTTTGCATGAATAAACTGCATGTGCGCAGGCGAGGGTCCGGGGATAGAGCCATTCAGGCCAAACCGGGGCCCGCTGCAGCTGAGCAAGAACCTGATCATCGAGAATCTGGCCAAGGTTCTGGAGGTGGCCCCAGAGACAATTGACACCGTCGCAGATACTGCTGTGGTTGGCGAAGGCGCAGAGACGGGCAATGTGTGGCGGCCGTGGTCTGACGAGGAAGCCCAGCAGGCAATAGGTGCGCTGGAGAGTTTTGCTGTACTTCCCTCCAGGAGGAAGTACATTGGAATTGCTGAATCGGGAGTGCAGAGGATTGCTTGTCAGTTATGCGAAATGGGGCTAAGGCTAATTAAGAGGTGTGTGAGTCCAGTTACTTGTGGTATTGCAAGGGAGGGGTCCGAGGCATGTGTCGCCAACAATGCATGCTTTAATTGCGCTACTGCGGATTCAGAGCCCAGCCCGCCAAGATCGTAGTCCAACAACTGAGTCTAACACTTTGAGATCCAGTGCGCTGGTCACCGCGATCAGATAGGATTTTATCGGGTTTTGACAGTGTTTCTCCAAATTTCCGACAGCTCATCCCCATGCACCAATCCCTCGCGGTTGAGTGTCCTTCCATGCACTGCAAACAAGGAGAATGAGGAGAAGTAGGAGAAGCGAACCTGGTCAGAAATGTGATTGGTCTGAGCCTAGAACCTTTGGTAGCGTGACTGAGTTTTGAGCAGGTCAATCCTATAAATGACTCAAAGCCATGTGTTCTCTGCAGACAAGGAGAACGAGGAGGAGGAAAAGAACAGTTGGTCGGAGCAGTTTGCGCGCGCTCTCACCACAGCGTACGCAGCACAGCAGAGCGCCGCTGCCGCCAAGTGCGATGTGTCATCCGGCGAAGTCTGGCGGGTCGCGCTTGAGGCGGCCTCAAATGTGGGCGCCAAGCAGGTGATCACAGCCGGTGTTCGAAACTAAACTTGTAATCCACTGGACCCTAAGGCCAGTCTCACCTCTGGGTGGGGCACACTCTTACATGGTACACAATGGGTATGCGAAGAAAGGCCTGGCTCGGTCAAAGTTTGCAGTATCCGTAGCTTGAAATTTGTAGTCTCTAGGCTCAGGCTGTGTATAACGAGGGCCGCAGAGGGACTTCAAGGGTCATCATGCATGCCCCCAATCACATGCGTTATTCAAATTCGTTAGCCTGAAGTCTGCTATGCTTCCGTGCCATCAGTACAACCGCGCAATCTTTGATAGCGTGGTCCAGTGCTCTCACAGCAGGTGCCCCTCGTATAGGTGATAAGAACAGGCTGCATAGTTCTGTCGAGCAAAGCAGAGCGTGCTATTCTGGCGAGCCAGCTGCTCCTTATTTGAGCGTGCTGACTTCTCACGCCAACCCTAAAGTAAACTAACCTCTATATTTTTAAGGGTTTGTATTTAGGGTACCTAACCCTAAAATCTAAACCCTGAATAAAATAAAATAATATAGGAAATCTGGAACTCTTGGGTGGCTGACGCGTGCTTACCACTGTACGCAGGTGCACATGGGCGACTTGCCGTCAAACATCATGGCACAGCGATTGGGTGATGGCGTCTGGAAGGCAGCTCTGATTGGCGCTGGCCTCGTTGTGGCTGCGGCATCTGCTGCTATCGCCGGAGAGCTCACCCACCGACTGCCAGGTGATTCCTGGTAGCTGCTTTAGGGTGACTTGAATTTGGGCAGCAAGGGAGCGTGCTTCGTCGTAGTTCAGGACACGCCTCTTGTAAGACTACATGTGAAACAAGTAGTGTACATCAGCTTTGCTTGACTTGAAAACTTCAGAGACAATTTGCTACTGTGGCTTTCAACCTTTAATGCTGGGGAATGACCCTTGTGTGGTCCTGCTTAATGCCATTTGTGATTGTATTCTTTGGCAGAATGCATTGTATCCCCGCACGTTGCTGTCTTGTATTTCAGGAGAGGCCTTGCATGCATGACCACTGACAAAATCACATGTGCTACTTCAGAGGGAAGTGAAGCGCTGGCAGCTGGCGCCGTGACAGCAACATCGCTATTAGCTGCATTCCCAATTGTCAGCCCCCTGGTGCAGATCTGGCTGCTGGCGCAGAAATCCAAAGAGGAGATTGAGGACATTGTGCGCTTGAACGAGCCGCTTCAGGTGAGTTTGGTCCATCTCCCCTTGACTCGTTTCTCTTTTCCTCGCTTGCTGGGATGCTGGGAGATCGAATTCACTGGCGGGAGCCATGCTTTGAAGAGTGACATTTCTCCAGCCTAGCGATCATTATGCTGCTGGGGTGTTGCATTCTGCACTGCATTGCATCACAACATCTGCTAAGAGTCTAAAAATGCAGATCTTGAGATAGAGCGAGCTTCAGAGATGAAAGGAAAGGTTGCCTTGCAACTGCACACCATGCAGCTTTCAAGATCACATTCGCTTGCGCGTCTGCTTGATAGGGGACAAGCAGTGACGGTAACTTGTCTGCTAAGCCTGCTGTGCACATGCTCTGGCCAGGTGATCACTTTTTAGCACAGAACAACAGTAACAATACCCTGATGCCACAGGGGGAAAATATGGATGCGCCGGTGGAGATATGGGGCGAGGATGCGCTGCTGCAGTGGCCGGGCGCTCGGCAGCCCATAATCGCAGAGCGCGACGCCTACATGGCTCGCACAATCTGGGCTGCTGCCACCGGTGAGCCTACGTAAACGTGACACCTCTCGTAGATCGGTTTCAATGAACTGCGTGTACCAAGATAGAGGGCTGAAATCTACATGTAGTTCAAGAGAGAGGTTGCAGACCAGCATCGATCTGTAGCACATCATCGCACCCTGGAGGCTTGCAGCCTGCACTTTTCCGGTCACTGCTTTCATCCCGCAGGCAAGGCGGTCTTCGGGAATGATGTATGTGCCATGCATCGAAGTTGACATAAATACAATATTCGTTTTGAGAGTACCGGGGGTCAGGTGCTTGCGCGTTCATTCTGTGCAGGCGCGCCGGCCGCCCCGGCTTACATTGCCGACAACGACGCCGGCATGCGCGTGTGGCGCTACGTCATCCCAGAGGGGGGACCCGCGGCGGCGGCGGCCCCCGGTTACGGTGATGGAGAATACAAGCCGGCGGGGCCCGTAACTGCGGTGGTGGCTGTAGTGGGGTCTGCGCATGTGAGGGGGATTGCACGTGAGTGGGAGCGGATAGGGGGCAAGGCTGGATGCCTGCAGTCATTGAATGACCTTCTCGGCGACAATTGACAGCTGACTCAGCTGAGCCACTGCACAGCATAATGCTTAATTTTTAAGGGAGTAGTTGTCTGAATGGGAATCCTCTTATCCCCCAAGCTCAGTATAACTTTATAGTTTTGCACTGCCTTATTCTGCGACAGTATCATTCGGTACAGAGCTTTTTGCATGTATGCTTTTCGTGCTACCTTATCGTTCTCTTAAATATGCTGCTCAAGTTACATCTGGTGGGTGGTGCTCAAAAAGCCAAAGCAGCCCTATATATAACGTGCCTGCACCTTGCTTGAGCGTGGCTTTAAGTGGACAACGATGCCCTTGTAAAAGAGCAAGCAGTCTTCACTACTAGAAGGCGCATGTCAATCCTTCAACAGGCTCATATTCTATTGTGGCGACTTGCAACAATGCTCCCTATATTGGCGGTCTGAGGTCCTGTCTAAGCTGTCAAGCAGTCCCTCAACAAAGTCAGGGCAAAGTCCATGATACCGTCTGTCTATATTTGTCCTATCTTTGCTTCCTGCAGATTTATCTATGTATGGAGCACCTTGCAAGTAAAGTGGCTGCAGAGCTAAACAGTGTTCAGTGGAGGTAGCACTGCAAACTCAGGTTCTGCGCAGGCCGCCAGAGTAGGCAAGCAATGCCCCAACAAGGCCCCCCAACACAACCCCAAGACCAAAACTGACCGCATTCGAATTCGCACTCAAATTCAAATCCCGGCCGTCCTTTGCCCCTTGCAACTCACACTGCATTTCCACAGCCCCATCCGTGCTGGCAGCCACGTCAGCTGGCTTCTCAGTGGCTGCCTCTTTCGACTCGCTCACCCCTGAGTCAGGGTTCTTCGCAGGGGTGATGCCCACCGGGCAGTACACAACGTTGCTGCCGTTGCCATTTTTGGCGCTTCCATCAGCAGAGCTGGTGGGAAGATCGCCACTGGAGATAGGCTCCATGGAAAACAGGCTGCCCTGGCGCTTGAAGGGTGACGCAAAGATCTCCTCGCTTGCATGGCCGTTGGGCACTTCTGCAGTCCGCAGACATACTCCTTAGCAAAGACATCTACTTAGACGCAGAAAGACTGGATGCGTTGCATGTTAAGGGGCCTTGCAGACGACAACAACAGAATGCAGAATGCAGACTTTGTCTGGCCCTGGAGAGTGCTTGGTATGTAATGGTCATATTGCGCAATTAATTCTAGAATTCACTCGTGGCAACCCTTCAATCTGGATGAACACAACAAGGCTTGTTTATACCTCCCCCTCTTCCAAGCCTATTAATCAAACCACTTCACAATATCTTTAGAATCAAAAGCGCCCACCTGCTGCGGCGGGAGTGGCGGCCGAGGCTGCGGCGGGTACGGCGGCCGAGCGGAAGTGAGGGAACAGCCCTGGACGGATGTCCATGTCATCATCCACGTCAGCGCCTGGCGCCCGACGAGGGCTCCTGTTCAGGCCGGCTGCCAGGTCAATGGAGGGCCGGCGCTCCAAATCAAGCACCCCCTCCCTTGCCTGTGATTCTGGCCTGCCGGGCAGCATTCATGCTTCAGACAGTGCAACCCGCACATGTTGCGTGGTGTCCCCAGGATACCAGGCGTGTCTTTGCATCCCTGTCTCAACAACCCTGCCTGACAATTTTGTCTTGACACCATGCTGCAAGATGTAGGGCTCTGGCTCCCAAGGTCCAAAGATATCAAGCCTTGTGGCATGAGCTGTACAGCAGAAACTGCCTCCTTGCTGCAGTTTTGGGCAATCTAACCAAAAACTGCAGGAAGGACAATTTAGTTTCTTTTAGTATAGGCTTCCAGGATACGGCACCATTCAGGCGCCTAACTGAAAAGAATCGGATAGATCAAATCACGGAGAGCCCTGTGGTACTGGCAAGTGATAACGCATAATTTCACACACAAGTCCAGATGGGGAACAAGTGGCACACCTGGCCTGTGAGGGCTGCCTGATGTTGTCTTCGCTGCTGCGACCAGGCGCCGCCTCGTTCTCCAGCAGAATTTCCCCATCAGGGTCGTTGTATATCTACAAGCAAACAGGTTTCTCATGTCAGCCATAGACTCTGAAGAAGCTTGAAACACTGCTCAAAGAGCTCAAAACTTGATGTCCTGAAATTTTGACAATATAATAGACACAGTTTGGCAAGGAATGACCCTGAAACCCAAGGAAAGAGCCATTATGCCTCACAGAGGGGGAACCGCTGTGTTGCAGTCAGCTTTCAAGGTTGCCAGCATGGATCGGCTCTTGTCCAAACACAGATATTAATTTCCGATAGGCATAGGCCCATGGATGATTATGTCTTGCTTAGATCTGTCGAATCCAACAAGGGAAGGATTTTGGTAGCCTTCACATGCAGCTTGTCTGCAGACGCACCTTGCCTCTGGCAGGAACAGCATGTGCCAATGAAAAAGATGTGCTAACAACAACGTGCAAACAATCAGACCCACCGTCTTGAGGGGCGGGTGTTCTGTGACATGCTCCAGTTCGTGAGGGAACTCCGTCTTCAGGACTGCCGGGGAGGGGTCCTGGGGGATGAAGCCCTCCTGGAAGCTGTGCGCCGCTTTGTCGGCAGCTCTTGCGCTGCTCCTGGCAGCTGACTCAGCGCTGGCCCCCGAGTCTGAATTGGCTGCACTGCTCCCGTTGGTGTGCGCATCCGCCCTGCACCAAACAACATCTCAAAGTTGCGCATTGCGGAGTGGTGTTCAACAGGGGAACAGCGTGCATGTGTTAGCTAGACTACACGGAAAGCAGCCAACTACGTCTCCTGCAAATTAACATTAGACATGCTATTCCAAGATTTTTGTGCCTCGTTCACACTTCAAAACGGCAACAGTTGTCTTCACAAGTCAGGACACAGGATTTCTGCCTCACAGGCAGGTAGGAACATTTATCTTCACAAGTCAGGAGGCAACGTTTTACGGTCCATATCTCAAAGTCGACAAACGTCAGATTACGCTTTAATAAACACAATGTTACCTTGTCTTGATGTGGAGCCTGGGCAGGCCAGAAGCCAGGGGCTCGTCCGAGTGCGCTGACGTGGCCGCCACTGAGTCAGCGGTGGCGATGTCTTCTGGCGTTCCCTCCTGCGCGAATACGCGCTGCGCTGTGCGCTTGATGGCGTCAGCATACATCAGCAGCCGCGCGTCCACGTCCCACCCCGTCTCCTTCTGCTTCGCCTGCACTTACAAATGGTTCATGCTCTGCATGAATTAGCAGAAAAGGTGGTAGTCCTTCACCCTTGCCAGTCACCGATACCTTTGTGAACATCGAAAGTGCTGCTTAGAACTGCTGCTTATGACGCAGCAAGGGTCTGCGTTCCTCAGTGACCCGTCACGCAGTCTTGTGCAGCAATGGGATAGCGATGCTGTCTTTCAGGACCTCAAGAGTCCAGATCAGCAAGAAATTATGGGGAATGCTATTTCTTTCCCAAGGGGAATCGGTGTATCAGATCGTCTGGAGCCCAAAGAACTTCAGGGACACTATGTGCCTGGTCGGGGGACCTTAATATACTGGTGCGGGGGGCAGGCCCCCCCGATCAACTACTACAGAGTCCTTGCAGCCCACAGGTTTCTCATTTCTGGCAAACTACCAACAGGTCGCAAAGTTGACATATTATTAATATACACGCTTTTCCTGCCAAGAGGCAAGGTGCGTCCCGCAGACAAGCTGCAGCCAAAGGCTGCCACAATCCTACCCCTTGTCGGAGTCGCCAGATCCAAGCAAGACCCAATCAACCGTGGGCACAGTGCTCAGTGTTGGTACCGCCCCCCGCCAGCCAGGGCCAAAGTTGACATGTGTGAAACGCAAATCCTGCAATTCAAGACCTGGTGCTACCATTCCTTTGCACTTGCACCTGCGTGAGTAGATCTCTAGCAAGCAAATCTGGGGCAGGCTATGGAAGCTTACCAGCAGTGCATCGTAGAGGCCGTCGTAGGGGAGCAGGAACACATCAATGAACTCACCCTCCTGCAAACACAAGCCATCTTCTTAAGTTTGGACAAGCGCATGGGAGATTGAAGCGCAGGCAAGCAATGATTGTTCAAGTCACAATGAGTATGCGCTAGCAAACCACACCAGGGAGTGTGACAAGTCTATTTGGGCGCTGCGAGATGGGAAGCAAAGTACGGTGGGTGCAGAAAGATTCCCTCACCTCCAGCTCAGGGTTGATGTCAGCATTCTCGGAGGCATCTGCGTCCACATCCACCACGGCAAACTGCATGTTGGCATTGCTCATGCCTGGATCGCTGAAGCAGATGGGTGACACCTCTGTGACACGCCCAGTGTACCCTGCAAGGGCAGCCCCTCCCACAACTTGGCAGTAGCTCTTTTGTCACCTCAGACGACTCATACGCGCAGCTCAGCACAAGGGAGATGCTGCCAACTGGATCTGAACACAGTCCGCGCGGTCATCCAGGATGCATGGCTTGGGAGCTCGCAGGATTACAGATCTGTTTTGGAGAAGAAAGGAGCACGCGCCTGTCTCCTCTTTGAGCTCCCTGACAGCCGCTTCTGCTGCAGACTCCCCTGTATCTATCAGCCCCGCTGGAAGCTGCAGCCCAAAAGAAAGACTGTTGACGATTTTGTGATGCAGCGGGCGGATGATGCAGCAATTATATGCAAAGGTTTGCAGAGTCATCAAGATGTTGCAGCCAAGCAGGTGCATGTGTCGCCATAGATCGCATGCTCAGGTGCTGTCGGGATTTAATGTTCGATGTACGGGTGGAAGGCATGAATGGGGCGAATGGATCACCTCGATGACTGTGTTGCCCTGAGATGGGCGGAACTGCGCCTCCAGGATGACCTTGAGGGGCTCCTCCTTGGAGCGGACCTGCCAATAGATACCACCACAGCAGTCAGACGGCTGGAGAAATATTCAAAAGAAGCTTGTAAGGTCTCGATGATCCCATCAGCATCCCAAGTCTCCCATATTTGTGAAGAGGTCGAACAAACCCAGGGGCAAGCTTGGCAATAGCTCTTACCAGCGTGACGATGGCGACGCCATCGACGTCGCCATGCCTTGACAGGCGCTCGGCTGACTCCCAGAAGCGCAGCCTGCCGTGTGGGTCCTCATACTGCACGACACATAGTAAAACTAGTCAGCTTCTAGCTTGAAGGAAAACGGGCGCTCTTGACACATTATGCTCACAGACTCATCGTAGATGGGACGCGACTTGCTTTTCAATAGGGATCAGATTATAATTTAGCATGCACAAAAAGACAGGAGCTATCAGAAGCTCACCTCTATCCTTTTCAACGTCAGCCATCGGAAGCCGTGCGGGCCAAAATCCGTTCTCCTAGTGATCTTCGACATCTGCTATGCCATTCTGGATTTTTGATGTTACAAGATTGATATTGAAGAAACCTTTAAAACGTCCGAGAGCCAGGACCTGCTGATGGTGAAACCCTCTTGGAGCTGCATGAAACCCTCATCCTTTGCCATCAAGGCGAGTGGACTTGCGGCAAAAACTATTGATATACATGATGGATTTGCACAGGGCCTCTCATACAATGCTGTTGAAGGAGGCAGGCCTACTTGGGGCCACGCAGCCAGTCAGGATGCTGTGCAGCTTTTCCTCCTCTCCATTGCCCCACCACAGAATAGCGCAGCATTTCAGACAGTATAGTAGAACCAACGTAGCCATACATAACGAATATATCAGCAGCGCAAAATCCACTGGTAAGGACCTAAGGGCTTAATTCTTCTCAATGGACTGTGCGCTACAGATTCGCAAGCCATGCTTCAACAGATGCACCACGTATGAACACTGTGTGCTGCGAAAATGGTGTCTTGTGAAGGAAATGATCTTGATGGACAGGTGCCACCAGAATATTTCCTTGCAGCGCAATGAGCGGCCAGCACAGAAGGACCAGGAGCCTTGTCTCTTGTGCAGCTGCTGCAGCAGCGCCTGCAGTCACAGCAACATCACTGATACGACAGATACAGCATGATCTTCGATCAAAGACTCGCAGGCACGCTGCCTGGTGCCCCTATGCTAAGTGAACAGTTCCTCCCAACGGTAGTATCTTTCTTGTTGTGCTGCACACCTGTCAGTATGCCACTGTTCCCTTGCCTCACAACATGCTCACTGGACATGTCACCTTGGATGGAACAGGGTGAGGCAAGAAGTTGAAAAGCACATGCATGTGAGATTAAGCTGCCTGACATGTGCTGGCATGCATGCAGTGCTGTAGAGATTACAGAGCAGTACCTGGAGCAGCTGGAGGCAGCTGAGCCGCAGGTTCGCAGCTTCATCACAGTGACGGCTGAGTCAGCGCGCGCATCAGCTCGCCAGCTGGACGACAGGATAGCCAGGGAGGGTGCATCGGGGCTGGGCCCGCTATCCGGCGTCCCCTTTGGAATCAAGGTGTGCATAGAGTCCCTATGTAAGAAGAGTGAAACTGCAAGCCCCATTCTCAAGCTAGACTTGCAGAGGGGCTGCATTGTGGGGCTTTGCACCAAACTTGGAGCTTGGCAGGATTTGCAAGGGCGCTGCATGCCATGCGCTGCATGTACATGTGCCGCTCCCAATGCCGGTGCAGGCCATTGTGCATCCACCCTTACAGTTGATCAGTAATGATTAAGGAATCAAATCTGATGCAGGACACACTGTGCACAGCGGGAGTGGAGACGACAGCAGGAGCGAGGGTGCTCAAAGGATACGTACCCTCCTATGACGCCACGGCCGTCGCTCGGCTCAAGGCGGCCGGCGCTGTCATGATCGGCAAAACAAACTGCGATGCCTTTGCCATGGGTTCCACCACAGAGTCCAGCGACTACCAGGTGACTCACCTCATGATATACTCGCAGACTTGAGCTTGCGAGTGTCATCGCCTCAAAGAGCCATGTATTCGTTCTATGTAATGCAGGGCAGTACTTTTGGTTGTGGTAAATGTTAGAGTGCCCAGTGCTTCCTCCTTAAATAAGCGCTGGCGTCAACAAAGATGGAGATTGGCTGATGCGCTTGTTGAGATGGTTATTGGGGGACAGGAATGTAGATCATTTGATTATATTGTGTTCCCCTTTGCAGGTCACCCGGAATCCATGGGATTTGGACAGGGTTCCAGGGGGTTCTTCAGGCGGCTCTGCAGCTGCAGTGGCTGCCGACCAGTGCGTGGGGACTCTGGGGAGCGACACAGGTCAGCTAGACTAACCTTGACCAAATTTTTCTCAGAAATCTCTGCCAGCTGCGTCTGTGCAATCGGACTGCTCGCTGTATCGACCTTAGATCTGTGAATGCAATGCCAGAGGCATGCGCAATAAAGTGGCCTTGAAAAAGGGTTTTTTTACATTAACGGGCATCTACCAGATCTGCATGCTGACATTTCTCTTGCAAGAACCCGCCAATCCCAATAAAGTGCAATTCTTTACAAGTGCTTTCAATATATGTGGTGCATGTGACAGGTGGCAGCATTCGGCAGCCAGCGCACTTCTGTGGCGTGGTGGGCATCAAGCCCACATATGGGCGGGTCTCAAGGTCGGGGCTGATCGCGTATGGGTCCTCTCTGGACTGTGTGGGTCCTTTAGCACGCACTGTGGAGGACGCTGCGCTCATGCTCAGCACCATAGCAGGCGCGTCAAGCCACACTTGAGCTATCTTGTGTTATTGCACCCGTGTCATGTTGAAAAGTCGGGGGCCTTGAGCTGCCAATCTTAGGAAAGATAGGGGATGTTCTTCGGGGGATGGACGTCAGGCCAGTGCGCGTGAGCAAGTGCTTCCTATGCAGAGGAATTGCCTACCTGAGCTCTGAGATGTGGTGACACTTGAAATTGTGGGGATGCTCTGGCGGCAGATGGAGCTGTTGACCATGCACCGATGCAATTCTGGGGACTTGTTCACGAGCTTTTGCCGGGATATGAAGCTGCGGTATGGTCGGGAAGGTTACTTCGCAAGAGGAGCATCTGAGGAATAATCGAATTGCTGCAGGGAAGGATGACCTGGACGCCACATCATCGCCGCGGCCGGCGCAGGATTATGCGGAGGGCCTGCCCCAGGCCAGCAGCCTCAGCAGCCGCCCCCTGGCCGGCAAGCGCATCGGCATCATCCGTGAAACTACGGGAGCCGGCGTTGCCGCAGGGGTCTCTGACGCATTCGCGAGGGCCGCGCGACATCTAGAAAGCCTGGGCGCTGACGTGGATGAGGTTTGGCTCCCCGAGCTATATCTCCCTTTTTGCCCTTTTCATACCAGGCCCCAAACATCGTAGCCAAGAACTGTTTCATACTGTCATGACTAAGTGGTGTTGTCCATTTGTCTTTGCAACTGCTGCAATTGTCCGCCCAGCTGTAGGATTACACTCAGCAGGCTTGGAGCGTTGTGGATTCGAATGAACGTCAGCAAAAACTATATTTGTGATGCTGCCAGGTTTCTCTGCCATCGTCGGATGCCGGGCTGCCTGCTTATTACGTCATCGCCACGTCAGAGGCCTCCTCCAATCTGTCGCGGTTCGACGGCGTGCGCTATGGCCTCCACAAGCAGGCATGCGCCTGCTGTGCCGTCTTCAGAATCTATGCCATCTGCCAAACAAAGTATCGTTTCATATATGGCAATCCTGAAGGCGGAGTTGTGCGTGGAAACAACATATGCCTCTGCTCTCACAGCAGAGGAATGCAGGCAAGGTGTCAGGCAGCTTCTAGAGTGCAGGTCGTGCAAAACTATTCTTTCAAGCAGTGAGACCTGTCACAAACTTTGGATTGTGATGCGTGACCTTTCATCTCCGACCTGATGCAGGTGGCGAACATAAGGGAGTTGTACAATGAGACGAGGGGCGAGGGGCTAAACGCAGAGGTGAAGCGCCGTGTCCTCATGGGCACCTACGCTTTGTCAGCTGGTTACTACGACGCTTACTACAAGCGCGCACAGCAGGTGTGCAGCCTTGTCCACCTCTTCATGATTTATTTTTCTGATCTCACTCAGTGCATGAATACCAGCTTCCTGAAGCTCCTGAATAAGATATTGCAGAGGCAGCAGGACACACCAGAGGGCTCACAGTGCCGTCCTTGCACTTGGTAGCGTGCCTGCATACTTCCTGCCCCTGCAGCTACATTAGACTTCACGGCAGCAGGTCCGTGACGGGAGAGGCAAGGGATTTGCAGGCGCCGATAAGAAGAGTGTTTTCGCATCCTGTGTCTGCAAATCTGCAGCGCAAATGCCATCAAAGTCTGCGGGTTCACATCAGTGGCCGTACCTTGTGCAGGTGCGGACGCTTGTGCAGAGGGAATTGTATGCTGCTCTGGCAGAGCACGACGCGCTCATAAGCCCGGCCGCGCCAACAGCGGCGTACAGAATAGGGCAGGTCAACTCGGATCCGTTGGAGATGTACAAGGGCGACCTCATGACTGTCAACATCAACCTTGCAGGTCAACTCCCCTCTTGTTTGAAATCCACTTATCAATCCCAGCATCAGAGGAGTTTTGGAAGGGGTGAGGAAACCAGTGGCAGCAGCAGAGCGTACAGTATCATATTACATGTGGCGTCAATGCAGCTCACCGATATTCTCGCTGCTTGCATGGCATTCACAGTTAATTCCAGGTACCATGGAGGTATTGTTTTTGATCTTGTTTGCAGGTCGTGAATTTTCTTCTATGCATTCTCTGCATGGGAAGGCAAGTCGGCTTCTTTGTTTTGAATGTATGGGGTCGAGCCTAGCAGTGCTGACAAGGAGTGTGCCATGTAGGTCTACCGGCAATGGTGGTGCCATGTGGGTTTGAGGAGGGCGGAGGTAGCCAGGGGCAAGCTCTGCCGGTGGGATTGCAGATCATCGGCCGCGCTTTTGGCGAGGCCGACATGATCACCATCGGACATATCTTTGAGCAAACCTGCGAATATGCCCGGGGCAGACCCGAAGGCTTCAGCTAGAAGTCAACAAACATACCTGGGGTGCAAAGTAGTCATGGTCATGTCTAAGGAGTTTAGGATAGTGTTCTGTGATGAAAACCCGTAGTACTCTAGAGATCTGACCAGATCTGACTGAGCTTGTGGGTTAGCCTCTATTCCTTTAAGTACTTAAACTAGTTGTAATGAATTGAAGGTTTTCGATTGCTCCGGGCGCCTTGAAGGGCCTTTGTAAACCTTCTCAGCTCTTACTGTAGTGGGGCAAAATATGTATTGCATGTGGCGCTTGTTTGGAATTATATTTATTTTGACATGACATACTAGGAGGCACGAAACAGACCGCAACGAGAGTCAATGCATAAGAGGGATCAAGCTGACTGGCTACGGCACTGCAACAGTGTGCAGGATGCTTGCATGCTGCCATTCTCCCAGTAACATGTACAAGATCACAAACCTGGCACGACTTGCCTTTGCATATTACTTCACATGTCGAAGCAGCGTTCAGAGGGCAAATACTCTTTAGAGCGGCAAGGTCCGGCCGGGCTCCTCTGTATTCACTGATCAGTTTATAAAGACAGCACAAAGTACAGCATCAAGCTCTTATATATTCACAGCTTGTGCCACACAGCAAATGGTACTGGCAAATACATAAAAAACCTCGACAATACCAGCTGCCCCATGCTAAGCTCGCTCACAGGTGCTAAAAGCCCATGAACATCCAATTATTCGCACAATACGCAGATGTCGATTCGTATACTCCAGCACGGTGCAAAGGTCATTGGCCATCAATCCCGATATGTCCTCTCACGCGTGTGAGCGCCTTGCCGAAACGTTTCAGTGCACAGCCACCTGCAATCCAGAGCATTTCCTCCAGTCTTATAAAGCCTGGCCATCAGCATCGAGGCTGCTGCAGCCCCGATCAGTCAGGCTTTGCTCAAAGTTGCCCAGGTATACAATCAGCAAGAGCACGACAATGAACCCAAATTTACCTGCATGGCCAACAACAGAGCCACATGGTCCTGCTCCGCAATTAATTCAGCAGCCGGGGCTTCCATACGGGCGCCATCAAAGTCCAAAACGACCACCTTGCACTCAGTGGTTATCAAGATGTTGCCCTCATGCAGATCGCCGTGCAACACTCCCAGCTTGTGAATCTCATCTAGAGCCGACAGCACCTCATCATCCAAAGCACGGTGTGCTGCCGAATGCCAGTCCCAGGTGGTGCCCTGCATAGGGAGTGCCGCAAACAGTCTACAATCTAAGTTGGCAAAGGCATGATGGTACCACAATGTCCAACACTTATCAGCAATTATCAAACAATGGCACAGCCTTGGGAGTTGGTTAGCATAACCCACAGTACAATCAGGAGTGGGCACTGCCACGACGGGGGACAGACCGAGGCAGGAAACCAGGTTTGTACCTCGATGAACTCAGTTGCGACGAAATAGGCATCTCCGCCAAGCGTGTAGCCATGTGCCAGCAATCGGGGTACAATCACTTCCTGTAACGGCTGCAAGCGCTCATACGCCTCTGCTTCCAGCTGAGCAGCCTGCTGAGCAGCAGCGTCAACTGCCAAGCGGACAGCCGCAGCACGCCCAAACAGGCTGCAGAGGCACATGGAGCAATCAAGGGCACACCTCGCCGTTCGTGCACTCTGCATGGGCTTTTGCTGCCTCCTTACAATCTTGCATCATGATGCAACCACCTGAAACATGCAAGTTGACAGGTCTGTATGGCAAGTGGCAGATGGCAAGGCCGCACACCTGCCAAGGAACACCTGCGAGCCCAGCCGGCAGGTCAGGTGCAGCGCACCGGCGGGCAGCGGGGCAGCTCGGCTGTAGGTCTGGCCAGACCTCGTATAGCGGCCACCGGTGACTTGCCCGCTACTGGATACCTCTTGTTGCTCCGCTACACGCTGCGTGCTAAGCTGTTCAGCAGCTGCCTTGCGGCGCTCCCTGGACTTAGCAACACTGATGGGCTGCTGCCCGGGCGCCTGTGCTGTTGGGTAGGGTTCCAGCTGGTTCTCCAGGTTGCATAGGGCACTGTATAGCAACACCTGCACGTCAGGCAAGGCAAGTACTGAAAGGCATCACATTGCTTACAAGCATAATTTATGGCAGTGTGTCCATCTAGCAAGCAAGCAGGGTCAGCATTGCATCTGCATTCGCTGTTGCCAAACCTCTGTCACAGATGCACGCTTGTCGTCGCCCTGCCGATCCTTGGGGATGGCCTCAGAGATCCAGACGCAGCCTAGGCCATCTGTCTGCAGCAGCCATGTGTGGTCATAGGTGCTGATGATGCCTGTTTTATGGCCGCGGCGCGCCATGTATCCCAGCTCCTGGGCGATAATGGCACATCAGCTGCCGTTGACCATGTTAGCAAGCACAGTTGGGTCACATGGGCCAAAGGAACAAACACCCGTGTCCACTCGCCATCACGACACATGATCGTGCTCACCTGTGATATGGCATGCACCGCATTGTAAGCAGCATTGGGATTGAGGTTCCCCGGCACCACCTTGGGATTGGTCGTGTAGCCGTCAAAGATGTCAGCGAAATGGTAAGAACTGACATTCAAGAGGCGAAATCTGCAAGGCACACAACAGCACATCATGATATGATGAGCGGCATCGCATTATATCACATTGCAAACCAGCTCTGCTTCTACGCCTCGTTCGACAGCTCAGCGCATACACGACAGGAGGAAAATATGCGCATTAATGCAAAAGTCACGCAAGAGCACACCCACCTGTGCTTGCACTCCGTGGCTTGAGCAACTTTCCGGATGGAACCAGTGGTTGGCACCAGGCACAGGTCTGGCGCATCCATCTGCACTACCTCTTCAGGCTGCAACTCCACGGCGGTAAGACTTGCGCGTTGCTGCTCCTGCACAAGCACCAGGGGGGGTTCCTAATGCTCCAAACTCGCAAGTACCTGAAGCGGGATAAACTCAATCACTCACCTGTGTATCAGTCCTGCGCTTGCTAGGGTGAATTGTATATCTGTGTGTCTTAGCTTGGCGTTTAAACACATGATTCACCCGCCATCCAGCAGTGCTCTGCAGGCAGGCCACTGCACCATCCTCACTCAATTGATAATCAGCGCTCAAAAGACCCATCTTCTCATAGCGCATGCTTCTCCACTCCTGCAACCCAGGCAAAGACACATTTCATGCACAAGTGAAGGCCAGTGTATCTGGTGGAGGGAACTTGAAGCACGGCACTTTCATGACCGTGCATGCAAATGAGCCATTGTTTGGGCAGGCCAAGAGCTTGCTGGGGTTCAGCCAGATAGTGCTCATACCTGCACATCTGCCTGCTGCAGCCGCTCTTTGACATGGTCGTTGTAGTTCTCATAGCGCAGGACTTGTGTGGGGTGAGTGCCACGATCAGGGTCTCTGTCATTGACTGATTTTGATGAGCCAGAGTACTCCACTTGGGGCAAGGGCGCTCCGACAAGCTCATCGAAGGAGCATTGGCCATCTACAATCACATAAACCAGCAGTTCAGTAGTGGCTTGGCTTGATGTGCTGCCAGTTGAGCAGTGGCACACCCTAAAATTATAAAAAATAATATATGGGCCGAGACCTGTGCTGTGGTGTTGCGAGTAAATTCTGACAGAGACTAGATGCAACGCTCTAGTGTTTTTGACCTTACTGATCGGCAGACTTAACACAGCAGGACCCAGCACACAATGCGACAGTGGCAAAGTGGCATAGTAGGGACAGAAACTTTCAGCTAACTTTCCAAGCAGCACTTTAGGTCCTTACCTGTACTGACCGCCCTGGCCTTGATGTCGTCGATGTGCAGCTCTAAGAGGTCACAGGAAAGCAGAAACTCCTTGTTGGCGTTGGCAAGTTGGTAAGCGGTCCTAAGGCTCTTCTGCCACAGTTTGTCTGCATACTTGGCGTAGTCCTGGTCCAGGTTGTGGAGAAAAGTACGCAGCTCTTCTGCGTTCGCGAAGCGAGACATGATTTGAGCCTGCATAAGAAGACATCCAGTCAGATCGAGAGGAGAAGACCTGTCCCGTTGGCCTCAAGCCTAGGACATGGGTTAATACAGACAGCAGGAGCACATTCATGTGACATGCACAAGTCCAAAAGGCGTCCAACCTGTCAGCTCTTCGCTAATATGTCAGGAAGAACATCCACAAGTTCAGCTCTCGGAAGTCCAGCAGTCTGCTCTCGGGTATGCTGACCGGGTGGAGTAAAAAATAAAAACAGGGGCACAATAGACGGTCCTGGGAATGGCCAAAAAATTATTGAACGTCAAAACGGCATCATTGCTGACTGAGAAAGATACAAAGGCATCATAAAGACACGAAGACGGTCTCTGAGCTGTGCTAAAAAAGTGCTCATAGGAGAGCAGACGGCGATAGCAACTATCGGAACCTTTCGAATCTTCACGGAGACATGGGGCATCTTATCCTGAGAATCACGAAGAAGAACAAGAGTTCACATGGAACTTGGACGGCTACCCAAGGTTCTCTGTGCCCTGCATGACGCCTGTGCGAAAGTCACGCCGAGAACAAGCCATAAGCTGTGAGTAAACTGCAATGTGATCTAAGACAGGAAATCTACTGTGTTTGATAGCCATCACAGCACAAGACTGATTCGATGAAGATGGTGTGCTGGAAACGCAAAGAGCTCCTATTCGTCAATCCCCTGTTGCATGCAGGGGTTCATGATATCTGGCGTACCATTTGTCGCTTCAACAAGCAAGGAAGGAGGCAGTTGAGAAACTTCACTTCTGAAATGTCAAGCGCAGATATTGTATCAGCAATGTAAGTGTTCAACAAGGTTCTTGGCTGGTCAAACAAGAGATCAGCGGGTGTCTCCTTTGGGCGTACTATAATGAGTAATATTGCTCCTCGATCTTCCTTGCGGACGTCCTCCCCGATGATGATGCTTGTGTCATTACCGTATAAATGCACAACTGTCATAGTGCACGTCTGATTTCTTAGTCCCTTTGAAGCACTCCCGACGTGGCTCGTCCACATCTGGACTGCGTTTCTGCTGTTTGCGCTGCTACTCATCATTATCGTGTTCCTCCTAAGGTGCAGTTTCCCAATTCCCTGAATACAAGGTTATCATTGAAGCATGTATTCTTCATGGCACTGATGATACTGCTGCAGCAGACTTAGTTGCAGACTGTTCGAATGGCTGCAGGGAGGTGCAGACACTGAGGCGACTCGTATGTCTGAAATCCAGCGTCCGATGTGTGCCAAAATTGTCTGGCATCACAGTGGACAGATTCATGCTTTCTATTTGGGATGGTTTGACTCGATCTTTAGTGCTCCTATTTGCCGATGGACACAGTGAGGGCCACTTCAACATTTGCCTCCTCGAGCGGTCATTGAGAGATTGCTGACGCAGGTTCAATTACTTTGCATGGAGGTTCCCTGTCGTCAGTGATCTTGAGGAAGCTAGACTGGCATCTAGAATGCCGGCAGGGTGGGTGAAGAGTCCTGACTCCCCTACTGAAGCTTTTGTATTCTGCAGAGATTTTGACACAGACTGAGAGTCATCAGACATTGCCACATGATTTATGTGCTTGCAGTCAAGCGTGTATATCCAGCTTGCCTGGCCATGGCGGGCACAGGGGTGTGCACGTGTGCGCATTGTTGGGCTGTCAATCAAGTTGGTTGCCAAAAGTCTCCCACAGGTAGAGCAGCAGGGAAATGCAATGCACTCATATGAAAAATCAGTGCTTCAGTGATATGAACTCAATCTCGAAGATGTGCTGAATGTTGAACTGCACGCGTGGTGTCTTTTGTGCAGCCCATAAGCCCAGAAGCGCAGCAGCAGCAGGAGATCAGAGCGGCACAAAAATTCAATGATCCAAAGCTTGCTGCCTTTGATCACTTGCTGGGGGGTGCACAGCGGGGATGGTCATCTCCTGGGCAGACCTGTGTCCGCATGTGCAGGAGATATGTGCAGCGCCTCCTGCAAGACGCTTCTCTGAGTCTTCACGACTTGTCCATCACTTTCAGCCCAAGCCAGCCTCTGAAGTCGGTAAAGAAAAGACATATTTATGAGGCTCCCTGTCACCCTTTCATGTGAGTTTTATGGTCATGGTTAGATGATCTGACATAAGTTCATTGCAGGCACATGCATCTGGCCGAGCTGAGACTCCCTGGAACTTCCGAATTCTTCTGAGAGATGTCCTCGTGCGGAGCACCAACACAGTGATGGCATCGATTGATTTCCAGCCTTCCCTTGATGATTTCCAAGACTTCCCTTGATGTCAAGGGGTTGAGCCTGGAATTCTTGGCTCCCTCAGACAGGTGAGGCTCTCATTTTGCCCTGTCATGCATTGGATTCACTATATTGACAAAAAAATTCTGATGCCAATTGTGAACCAGGCTGGCCATGCATCGGACAGCGCGCCTGCCAATGAGCCTCCTGCGGAGATGGGGCCCCAGTGTGCAAGCCAACGGGTCCTGCCAGCCTGAGTCTTTGGCAACCACTATTTCAGCAAATGCCATCCCACTGTGTTTCAACAGGGAATGCGCCGAGGCAATTCTCCAGATCAGAGCCAGCTTACTCACATACCTCAGGCACAGCAGCTACCTGCAGATACGCCCACAGGTAAATCTGACGATTTCGTTCAGTCAGAACAATTAGAATGGGCCCTACTGTCTAAAAGCAGGGACCATGCCAAATCTTGAAGTATACCTGACAAATCTCATCGTCTGTGACCAACTCTGCAGGTGCCCATTGATCCTTCCCCATCCCAGTGGTGGCAGCATGCAGTGCGCTGCATCGGCAGAGAGCGCGTGGGTCTGCTGCACTCAACCTCACCAGCCAGTGTGACGCCTGAGCGCCGTGCGATTTGACATGCCTACATGAAGGCATACCTGAAGCAGCACGGCCCGCGCCGATGGCTTCGCATGCCATGACATGGTTCTGCCAGAATGCTGAGGGTGCGAGGCATCTGCATCACCTTGTGATAGACACGAGTGCTGAATTCTTGTGGCCCATGCCATGTCACATGCAGCAAGCATTCAAGATGGACATCCTTGGACCAACAGACTCGGCCCCCGTTTGCTGTACAGGAGCATGAGATTGTGAGGTACTGCTGGTGGGCATGGGCAGTACCTGTCAAGGTATGAAGCCAAGGAGGATTTCCCTGCTTTTTCCTCATGATCAAATGCAGGGCAGACCGCAAACCTCCCTTTTGCTGAGCAGGTGGTGTCAGCCAAGTTGGCCAAAGTGCTGGCTGTTGCAAGGTTGCAGGCGAGCAGCAGTGCAGAATGGCCGTTCGCACATCCAGCTGCGATACACTGTCCCAGACCAGAGTGTCTCTGGCCTTCCATGTCCAAGGCCAACACCACTGCTTTAAAGTCGTCCAGGGTTTGACAGGGGGTCACTGAAAGTTCGAGGTGTCCCTGAGGTCAGGCAGAAACAGGCAAGGGCTTTGCCCTTGCCTGTTCCCGTGAGATGTCCTGAAAGTTAAGGGCATCCCTGACCTCGAAATTTTTTCCTTCAGGGTCCTAAAAACTTGGATGAGGCCCTGGTCCAACGTCTGGGCAACTGCACGACATACGCTTGGCCATATTTAAATATGGACGCTTTGAGTAGTTATCTAGCATCTGCAGCAAACCAAATCAACTGTCAACGGCCATGCGTATGCAATGGCATTTGGAAACAGTCCAAGGTCCCTGAGATCTGTACAGCACACGCCAGAAATTTAGGGGATGCCCTGAGATAGGGGCGTTTTGGCATCAGGGCTTCGCCCTGACGCCGGGACGTCTTCTCCCCATTTTTCTTGGGGCTTCCCTGAAGGCTGCCCCCAATCCCTGAACCGGAGTGCCCATCCCTTTAGGAATCCTAAAGGAGTGTCAAACCCTGAAGTCGTCATTGCCTGCAAGGAGGATCAGTCAGCTGAGTAAGTGTGGTGACAGCCTTGTTCATGCAGCAATAAAAAATTGCGCAACGACTGCCAGTACTGAGAGTGATGACTAGAGGGAACTCTGCAAGCCTCAACCAAGAACAACAGCCACGAGGACATGTAAAACCGCCAAAAGGCACCGGCTAATCAGAATACAGCCGAGACCACAGCGCAATGATAAACAATGATACCCCCAGAACTGCGGAGCGCTGACCAAGCTTGGTGGTGCAACTCATCAATGTGCAAAGCGACACTCAAGCGAGAGTCACGCTGCAAAAGCAAGACCCACAGCGGCTGCAGAACGTACAGTATGCTCACTTGTGGTTGCAATGCAGCTGTCACATTTCCTCTTTCGATTGTACTTTATTCCAGGCACCATGGAGTACCAGTACTGATATTATCTTGTTTGTGGGTCGTCACCTTTCTTCTGTGCATATCCTGCATGGGATACCAAGTCGGCTTTCAGCTCGGATTGGTTTGGTTGTATGGGATTGAGCCTAGCAGTGCTGACAAGAAGTTTGTCATGTAGGTCTACCAGCAATGGTGGTGCCATGTGGGTTTGAGGAGGGTGGAGGTAGCCAGGGGCAAGCTCTGCCGGTGGGATTGCAGATCAACGGCCGCGCTTTTGGCGAGGCCGACATGATTGCCATCGGACATATCTTTGAGCAAACCTGCGAATATGCCCGGGGCAGACCCGAAGGCTTCAGCTAGAAGTCAACAAACATACCTGGGGTGCAAAGTAGTCATGGTCATGTCTAAGGAGTTTAGGATAGTGTTCTGTGATGAAAACCCGTAGTACTCTAGAGATCTGACCAGATCTGACTGAGCTTGTGGGTTAGCCTCTATTCCTTTAAGTTGTAATGAGTTGAAGGTTTGCAATTGGGGCCTTAAAGGGCCTTTGTAAACCTGTTCAGCTGCTACTGTAGTGGGGCAAACTTTGTTTTGCAGCTGGCGCTTGTTTCTTTAGAATTATGTGCATAGTAAAAATCTGCTCCCATGTCTTCTCATATTGACTGCCGGCACCACCTGCTTTGTATTCGTACATTGACGATATTGCATGTCTTGCATGTGATTGACTGTTTTGCAATCACAAGCGAACACTCAGAAGGATAATACTAACAAAGATGATGTGTGCAGCCTCTTGATCAACCCTGAAACTCGAAGCTCAGTGAATTGCCCCTTGAAATGGTTGTGCATTTTTGCAGCTTTGCACATGCCTGACAACCTTTTAAGCATTAGCACGCAAGGGCTCATAGGCCACCTTTTGATATCGCATGACATTGCAACCATCCCTATCATGTGCATTCCTCTTTAAAATGCTGTGAACTCCACCGCATCAGCATTAGTTTCTGTTGGTAGTTTCCCACCAGTCAATAACTCGCAGAATCATCTTGAAATCTCGTTGTCTCATAATCAGAAATTGAGCCTCAAAACAAACTGCTTGACTGCACGGGCCACATGCTCTGCTTCAAGGTCTCCCCTGATTTGCTTTAAGGTCTGCTTCGTGTACCTGCTGAACACATCCGGCGGGACAACAAAGAACAGCTGCACTGCCTGCTGTTTGCCCCGCATTGCACGCACAGCATTGGTCAGGCCCTTTGCATTGATCCTGTGGTCTCCAAGCTCAGTGATCTGAAACAGCTGGTCTGGCTGGACGACTGCATCGATTGCGGGCAAGTTCTTGCTCCTGCCCCAGCCATACACGCCATTGTCAAGCTCTGCGGTGATGTCCTGGAGGTCCCACAAACCCACAGAGCTGCTGCATGGCTGGAGCTCAATCTCGAAGGGGCCAGCTTCTGCGTCTTGCAGGTCCCTGCAGCTGAAGGTCCCCCCGCGCTGCAGGGCCACATGTGCATAGCGCTCCCACAGCGCTCCCCTGAAGGCTGCGATGGTGGGCGTACCCCCCGATGCTGCCAGGAAGTCGTGTACCTTATGTTTCGTGAAATGCAGATATCTGTTGATCAGCTCTGCCTGCACCCAGTCTGATGCGAACACCACCGGGCCCCTCAGATAGCCTGCTTCCACTGTCTGGTGCAGGAGGCTGTGGCTGATTTCAGAGGCGCTACTGAGGTCTACCATGCCGCTGGTGAGATTGTCGATTGTGCACTCGTCAAGGGCTAGCTGCAGCAGGGCCTGGTCTTCCGAGTCAGTGTTCTGGAGCACAAAGCGGGGGATTCCGCCCCACTTGCTGTACCGGCTCGCAACAGCTTCCTCGTCCTGCGTGTTGAAGATGAAGATGTGCTTGCGGGCTGCCTCCATCTCTCCCCAATTCCATGTGGGCATGTGCCTCAGCAAGGATTGTGGCCGCTTCTTGGCTTCCTGCAGGGTCAGTGGGCCCATTCAGAAAGACTTGAAGAGTGTTGTCCAGCGCACCGGCTTCCCTTGCTCGCGATTGTTAGACGGCTGCAGGCTTGCACAAGCTCTCACCTTCCAGACATCCCAGTCAGGAGAAGCGACAAGCACCGTCTTGGCTGCTTTGTACTGCGGAGGCTTCCCATCCACCAGGTACCTGCAAAGCATACCTGCCTCAGGGCATTTGTACCCTGCAAGCTCGCCACTGTCACCCGGACCATTTGCAGTTTGACTGCTATGGTTAGGGGTGACTTGGAAAGTCACCATGTCTGCGGGTTCCTCAATACTGCGGTGAAGGCCAGCAGCGGACCCTCGCACACTCCTGTGGGACTGAACATGACCACCGCACTTGCACCCCGCCTGTCCCACACGAATGTCCTTCCCAACTGGACCAGCAGCCACATCAGAAAGTAGAGGAACAGGCTCTTGCCAATACCTGCGTTGGAATGGAGACAGGAACGGTCATCACATGTACTTTTGACTGCAAATGACAACGCTGCAAAATGCGACCAGCATTCTGTTTTGTCTTCGAGAAGTAAGTACCTGGATTCCCAGTGATGATAAAAGTGTGCCCCTCGGCCTCAAGGTATTCGAGCAAGATTTGGCTGAGCTCCAAATAGCACCGCCGCACAAGAAGGCTGCTATTTCTTTCTTGCGGGAAGCGGGCATTGTTGCCTAACTGCAAGAATTGGGCTGAATCAAGTGTGCTCAGCTCCTTGACTGCAGCAAGCTGATCCCAGAACTTCTGCAGCTCTGCTTCAGCAGGTAGAGCGCTTGCCGCTGTGAGGACTGCACCTGCGGAAAGAAGGGAGCAGCCTTATTGCAAAAGTGGGTGCTAGCTCTGAGTGTTGTTCTTCAAGTCTACCTATCTATCTATCTAAATCAAGTCCATGAATCCACCACAAGGTGATGGTACCAAAACCAGTCTCTGGCTGCAGCTTCAGCATATGAGACACAGATGCCACAGTTCATGAGTGCAGCGCCGTCCACTGACTGGGAGTGTGCACTAACGCACTTGGCAGCGCTTGAAACCTGACTTGGAAGCTGGCCATAGGGCCACCTGTCAAGGGGCAATGCAGAGCAGCAAGGAACTCACCTGCTGGGCCAGCCTGCTGAGTCTGCAGGGCACCGAATAGCTGCAGCAGTTTCTTCTCCCTTTCTTCAAGCCGGTCCTTCTCCTTTTCAATGACCGCGCGATTCGCAGGATCTGTGGTCGTAAGAAGCTCCTGCAGCTGGTGGGCAATGTTCTCCTCCACAATCTGCATCTGGAGTTGGAGCCATTCGATTGGCGGCTGAGCCATCTTCAGAACATACCAGTACATCCTTTGGCTTAATGCAAAAACTGCTGACAGTAGCTTTAAGAGGTCAACGCCAGATTTGCTGCACTCCCCTAATGTGATGAAATAAGATATCATCTCTTGAGCTATGCACATTGCTCTGGAGCCTCCAAATCAGCGCGACAGGGCAAACGATCAAGCAATGAGGTGGCTTCCCTACCCAGAACTCGCACGGTGCGTCCATAGGTATATTATTTCATCTGATTCTGTCTTAGACGAACGAGCCTGACAATCTCGATCTAAGAGTCCCTGGCAAGCACTAAAGAACAATCACCAACAACTCGCTGAGCAAGCTGTCCGTCGCCAACTCGAGAGGGTTCGATGCATCGAGGCATATGCCTGATCAGGCGAACAGATCTGCTCGATTCTGCCTGCCTGGCAAGTGCCTTTGGCCAGCTGCCAATTTTCACTAGTTCCAGCCATAGGAGTACGAGAAGCACGACGATGGCCTCAGTCCAATCGACTGCATGGAACCGCAATCTTGGCTTTCCTAGACTGGGCCTCACTTCATCTACATCGAGACTGAAGCACAGGGCGTGCCAGCCAATTCATAGAAGGGCATTATTGTGCCAGACCGGGTGGACAGAAAGTCCGGATCCAGAATACACTCGCTTGTGGGCTGAATTGGAAAGCGTAAAAGTGCGCTTGAGCAGGTTGGAGCAAAGCCAGCATAAAAATCCTTTGGAGTCTACAGGGTTACAGAGAGAGGTACGGAAAGATTGCTTCAATTCAATTAATACTCCTGCTGCCAATCTCGTGGAATCCCAGCCTTGTTCTGTCTGCTTTAACTTGTCCCGAAGCAGGCCATGCTCTTGTGCAGCGTGGCGGTGTCCCCTGGAAACTTTTAATATCCACACCAATAATGATTATTTTATACATGCTCTGTATGACGTTTCTGTGGAGCCTGTTCTGATAGGTAAGTGCTGCTGGTTTGCTGTTCTGAAATAAACGTTCAAAGGTGCACATGCCAAGGATATCATTGCACTAAGAGATTTTTCAATGGACAATCAGCAGCGTACATGCCATTCACGAGGACTCAACGGTGTTGTTCTTCTCGAGGCAACGGTGTCAGATGCTGATGGGCGACGGCAGTCCGGCTTAAGAGGCAAGGCAACACCGGCGGTACCATAAGCTGAGGAATTGCAAATACTAGCCATCCTTATGTATCTGTACAAGAAGCGGGCATTCCTGTATTCCGCAAACTCCACTGATGTACTAGGAACAAACTCCACTAATGTGCTGGACCGTATAAGTCACTGACCGTATGAGAGTCGGTGGGCCCATACTATACATACCACAGAATTGTATGGTCTGGTGTACATGTACTTTCATGCATCTTATGTAAACACTTCCACTGCGGGTCATCTGTTGCAAAACCCTCATTTTTCATCGGCAAGGAAAGCAGTCTTATTGATAGTGTCAGTTTCCATGCCAGCTGGCTCTGTTCAAGACTCCCTTTGCATGTAAGCACGTTGTACAAATCATGAGTCGAAGGGCAGCGAGACCGTTTTGCTGGTAGGAAGGATTGCAAAGGCCTTGTATGTCTGACCCATGCCTTCCAGCTCCACCTCTTCCTTGCTTGCATCATCCGAGCCACCTTCCTTTTCAAGACTCCCGGCTGCACTGATGTCGCTGCCCTTCTGCCAGCAAGCTCACTAACTCTCACCCGCTGAAAACTTTGCAGAACAACAAGATGAAGAGAAGAGAGATGTAAGAGCATACAAGGCACTGCTAGCGCCAAGGCGGGAAATAGGGCTGCCTCGCGATTTACGTGATAGTGGCACAAAGACACCCAAAGAACCAACCGTGATGGCATAAATACGCAAGGCAAGCCAGAAGCTTCAGAAAGTATTGGAGGCGTATGTATCCCCGCTGAGTTTTCAGGAAAGGTCCTGGTGCACGATTGAGGAGAAGAGCTAACTTAGCAACAAGACTGCAGGAAGGAGGTAGCGTGCCTGATCAGGCTCGGAGCCGGTGACAAGGCGCTCATAACCGCTTATTAATTGCCCGGCCTCCTCTTCTGAGGCGTTCTCTAGCAGCGCCGCCAGCCGCTCCCGGATGCCGAGCGCTTCCAGAAATTGCGCCTGTGGGATGGGGCCGTGGCAGCACGCTGCGCCCTCTGTCGCCTCACTCACTCCCTGCCTGTGCAACAAATGCCAGAAATCGGTCAGAAGATACTGGTGACACCTTGCATCACATGCGCTCCAAGACACACGGTGCAGCGATTCAGAAGTATGATTGTGGCAGGGGCAGGCCTGAATTGCAAAAAGGAGGGAGAATTGGGCCGAACCAAAACCACTTGACGCAGTCATGGCACATTGAGAGAAAGAGAGGCATCATGGAAGGTTCAGATGACGTAGAATCTTCCTCATCATAAACATCTTGCGGTTGAAAGTGTACCCTCATTTGTTCATCACAGGGGATCCCCAGGGAGGCCTGCAATTGTTTATCATGTTGAGATTCGTACACCATGATGCAGCAATGACATCATCACCTGAGAGCGCTGAAGTCAACGTGCGCGCTGAGGTCAGCGAGCCCCGGCGCTGACAGCATGTTGACAAAGCCATGGTCACGGATGGCCGCCAGAGAGGCCGGGTAGGGGCGATCCCTCCCGTAGTCGATGACTAACGCCGCGCCCCCATCCTTAGTCACCCGCCGCGCCAGGTCCCCCGCTATCGCCATGCCCTGAGGACAGATCTCCAGGAAGCGCAACCACTGATCTGCACAGGGAGCCAAAACTCCTGGTATGGACTTTCTTGCAGATGAACACAAGTTTTGCTGTCCTAAAACTCCAATACTTGCCCCAAACAAGTAGTCAGGATAGCATGAGCCTCTCAACCTCCGGCTGCAAAGTTGCTAGCACGGGTGAAGAGCAAAAGAGCAGCCTTGCAGCCTCTTGATCCATAGAATCAAGTCATATTCTTGAGTAGCAGTCCTTGACCCTCTGATGGCCATGTCGATTTACATAATTTTGCAAAAGGGATGCAGACCAGCATCGGGAGGCAACGCCTCAAGACGGCGTGACAGGAGCAGCTTGGAGGCTGGCGTCTGATTTGGCGCCAGGACCATGCGCAGGTGCAGCGGGTCGTTGTCATCAATTGACACGTCCACCAGGCGTTCCCTCCAACCCCTGCCAAGTGCACAATCAGTGAGCACTCCATGCCTGCGGAAGGATACTCCCACTTGCAAACCACATCGCCAGTCACATCAAGCCATGGAGAGGCAAAACTAGCTCTCAAAGAGCATTGAGCTGCAGAGGCACCTTGTTGCTCAGAGCAGGCTGTTGGAGGTCCTCATCTTTACAGCTTTACACTGGAGCAACGGTGATCTCAGTCCAACACATGCCGTGGTGGCCAGGATTTGACCATATTGTTCACCAAATATGCCATAGGAGCAGAGGAGGAAGCTGAGAGCCAAGCGATGCAGCATGATATAGCACCATGGGGTTCACCTGTCTGTGCGCTGGAACTGGTGCACAGGCAGCGCATCAAAGAATTCGTGCGCGATGTAGATGGCGGGTGAGTCACTGCTGACAGTGTCCAGGCTCCTGTGCCACCTCACCTGCACATCCAGCTCGCCATCAACTGAGCTACTCACATGGCTTGACAAAGTACTACCTACTCTTCACAAAATTGAGATCTTCACAAGATTATTGAGACCACTGGGATGGCAAACAGCACATGCCCATGGGACATGCGGCTTGGTAGGGATTTTGCGGAGAAGTTGAAGCGTACCGGGATTCCAGTCAGGCCGCTGGTGTGGCCCTCAACTCCATCATCAGACACTGTCGCTGTCGTGCTGCAGTCCAGAGCGCTTCGCTGGCGCTCCCTCAGAGCATCACTCACCTGCGGTGACGTCAGCAGCCTTGTCCCAAAATCTAAGGTTCACATGGGGTGAAAATGCCTATGTGCCAGTTCTGCTCGGGTTGGCGACAAAGTAAATCAAAACCCTCCCATGAGGCTTGATTGAGAGAGTACGCGAGCTTGCAAAAGCATGCAACAGACCCCGAGCAGCATCACAGGTGCAAATATCAGGATGTCTGTAGGAAACTTCATCCATGTATACATATTCAGAGGAGGTGAGTAGGAGGACTCACCTCAACGAGGTCTGCAGAGACAGACAGGGCAAAGTCCTTGAAGGTGGCTGTGGATCGCAGCAGGTCTGCCAAGAGAGTGCCCCTGCCAGGGCCGAGCTCCACCAGCCTCAGAGCATGCGGCCTGCCCAGCTCGTGCCACATCCACACGCACCAGATGCCCACCATCTGCAGCAGCAACAGGAAACTTGATATAGTACCATTATTACTAGTAGTACATGCTTTCTTTCTGCCAAGAAGCATGGTTCGTCTGCAGGCAAGCAGCGTGCCACGCCGTACTATGCGCTGGGATGAACCAGAGGTGTGTCTATCATGTAGAAATGATGAAAACATTGATGTAAGTCATGTATAAATGTACAGCAGAAAATAGACAGACACATGTTGTCCTGTTGAACTAGAGACACTTTACTAGTTTGCCATCATGGTTTGTCTCGTGCCGCATGGTTTCCTGGTATATTTCCCTGTTAAGAAGTATTTTTGCATTAATTTTCATGGCATCCTTTTGTAACCCGCAGCAAAGACATGGGAGGCAGAACGCACCTCTCCAAAGAGCTGTGAGATTTCAGGTGAGGTGATGAAGTCGCCAGCCTCCCCAAACACATTTCTCGTCGTGTAGTATCCCGCGCTCGGGTTAGTCAGCACCTCCTGCGCAGAAAGGCATCCACTTTCTGTATGTGCATTCCAGCAGTACAGACTTTTTTTTCTGCCAACTGCCAACAGAAACTACAGTCCAATTATAACAGAGCATGAAAAGGCAGAACGTGAGGGGTTTGGCGCCAGCAGAAACACTGGGTTATTCACAGATGTGTCTCACCGACATGTACTCCGCAATGGAGATGGGGCCGCCTCGGAACTGCATCACAAACGAAAAGTTTGAAGGCTGACTTAGGAAGTCTCACAACAGTCCATTTAGTGCATTGCATTGACATATAAGGATAGCACTGGCATTGCATGTGCATTTTATTTGAGCAGTACAGCTGCGATAATCAAGGTCAATCATCAGGATAATCACATCGGTACCTGTATGAGAGCCTTGAGGTGCTTGCACATGTCTGTCTCGGGCTCCTTGCCTGCTGTTGGGCTGTGGCTGTGTGGCTGAACTTGAAACAACCCACTGCGGTCGATCGACAGAGATGGGCTGGCCACATTCGCTATGTGGGCGTCATTATCCCCCCTACTGGATCGATTGGACGCATCGCTGGCAAAATGCCTCTCGCATTCACTGCGCCCTGCTACAGCCATTTGCATTCACCATACAGGCATGATCGATCCGGTAGATATTAAATGAGACGATTTGAAACACTTGAAGGGCAAATCGAAATGGAGTGTATTCTCTTACAGTGCCAGAAAATGGACGATGGCCTCTCGGCATGTACTTGATGGTCGCCAGTGCAGGCTCCCCACGCGCGGTTGAGATACGACGACAAGAACCTGGAGTGTCTTATCATTATAAGTTTTACAGTACTTTCAAGATGTTGACTTTGCAGAAGCGTTCCGGTATCAAGATGTAGTCAGCACGTGGCTAGGATCTGGGACAAGCAATACGCTGCAGATTTCTCAAATATGCCTGGCACACAGGTAATGAAGATCCAATATCTTTTTAAATGAGCCAAACTCTGATATCTGAAGCAACTGTGGTGCCGAGAATGCATTGAAGCAAAACTGACGTGGCATATTACGGAAGAATTAGTATAGTCAGACGCGAATTTACATGCAGGTTCACGCCTGTGCTATTTCCATCGTAGCGTCAGGACAGCGCCTTCAGGAGATATACTGCACAGCTTGATTGTGCAAAATGTTGAGGCATCGAAAGGAGTTGTTATGCAGAAGTCCTGGGCTTTGAGGTAGCACGTGAGCGAATCTAGCCTTGGCTCCCCAATGGCGTTGAGAAGGACTGCCACCAGCGGACTAAGGCTCCTTCTCAGGAATCAAGAACTCAACGGGGTTACAGGCTGGCATGTCATATCAAGGGAGCTGCAGATACAAGCATCCAGGCAGATATTCCCTGCATGTTGCTCCTTGCTTCAGCCACAGGACAGCCAGAGGTCGTGGGATAAGGGCAATAGGAGACATGGATTCAGCAACACACCATTCCTTCCTCAAAGCGCGCAGCCGGCTTTTGCACAGCCTACAGAGGAAGAGCAGGAAGATAACCAGCGGAGAGAAAAAGTGCTGGAAGAGTCACCACCTTCAGCGACTGGTTTGTTTCGAGCATCATAACAATTGGTTTCATATTGGCCCACAATTTTTAACTAGTGCGTATAGTAACTCTACTTCAAGGTCGTAAAGGTGGGCGGTCAACTCTGCTTGAAGGGCGTGTCCATCAAGACGATCCTTATTGCAGCTGTACATTCCATCATGTGAAAGCCTCATTGGTTTGATATATAAACGTTCTTTACTCGTTTGTCATTCGATTGGGTCCCAATAATGCTACTAGCTGGACAGTAGGGTTCAGGCAGATGTTAGGTGCTTGTCTAGGTCGTCACCTGTTCTTCTGCTGACTTCGACCTCATCCTCAATAAGTGACCCCTGTAATGGGATTTTTTGGGGTCTTGCAGCAATTATCTCGGCTGCTGCTGTCACCGGAGATGCCAAGCTTTGTGATGACGCCATTGGCTCACTACAAAAGGCGCGCAGCAAAGCGGAGGCCCGCAGCAGGAGCAGGAGTCAGTTTGCGGAGACAACCATTGCAGACAGGTTGGCTTTCTACTTGACGTCCTTATGGCATCCTGCATGATATTGTTTAGAGCTCTTACCTGTGTCGGGCATACAAAGCAGTGTCATCAGCAAGCTTTGCAGTGTCCTTGCCAGTCTTCCCCCTTGGAAAGCAGGGCCGTGTATGTGAAAAGGCACTGGAGCTCTCTAGGCTCATGGCTGTGGCGCACAATTGCAGGATGATGTGCGATTGCACGGAAGTATGTAAGTCTCCTTTGTTCCATGCAGGGTGAGGACGCTGGCGCAAGCAACATACTCGTTTGTGCGCATGTCTGTAATATTCACAGTGTCGATGCCTGGCCGCATTGGGCGCTTCATGGCGCTGTCCAGAGCCGAGCGGCGCGAGGTCTACAAGGGTTGGTGGCTGGCCACCAAGAAGGAGGCCAAGCACTACTGGGTGAGCCTCGTGCTACTTAAGTGGGAAGCAGGACACTTCTGCTTCCTTTGCTTGGTGTTCAAAGGAAATGAGGCCCGTTTGCCTACCAACACCGACAGTAACATCTTAGGATATGGCCCACCTTAGACAAGAATAAAGCCCTGGGTATGAGTGCACACATGGAGAACATGTAGGAATGGTTTGAAACTTGGGAATTTTGTCAACATGCCTAACCAGCAACTCAGCAGTGCAGGCGGCAGAGTGACGGCAACTTAGTGATGGGACTGAAGAAAGTTGGTTGAGGGGTGCCTTGATGGTGATAGGTTGGACAAAATGAGCTGCTGGCAGAATCAAAGGCTTGCTGCTTGTTGTTGTGCTCTTTGGATGTTCTGTGCTAAGCAGCGTGTGTGTTGTGATTTGCAGTCTGGAATGAAGCTGCTGTATGCAGAGGTGAAGATCACTCTGCGCCTGATCAACAAGGCGCTGCATGGGCACCAACTCACCAGGTGACTGCTCCAAATCCCTGATTATATGAAAGGTCACTCCCGCAACACCATGGCAAAAATCCAACAATCTACCTCCTTCCTCATCTTGTCCAGTTCTCCACAGCCAGTTGAATTCAGGTGCAGATGGCGTCACACCATGAGTTGAGAAGAGCTTTACAGGCAACCCCAGAAAAGATCTTTTCAGGAGTTAGCCTGTCAAGCAAGGGCAGCAGGGCTACAAGTGATTGGTGGAAAGCATGCAGAAAGCTCTGTCAATACTTGTCGGCCAATATGGCTGCATGCCTGATCTGGCAGTTCATTACATACTGATTATTACTTGTATGGCCTGATCAGGCGCGAGCGGCGGCAGCTGACGCGGACGACGGCGGATGTCTTCCGCATGGTGCCCATGCTGGTGATCCTGGCGATCCCCTTCATGGAGCTGCTGCTGCCTGTGGCGCTCAAGCTCTTCCCCAACATGCTGCCGTCCACGTTTGAGGACAAGCTGAAGAAGGAAGAGGAGCTCAAGAAGCGCGTCGGTGTCAAATTGGAAGTTGCACGCTTCCTGCAGGTGAGCTGCCCTCCCCGATCATTCCTTTTGGCACCTGAAGAGGAGCTTTAAAGGCGGCCTTTGTTGCCCTTTAAAGCTTGCGATTGTTCTGATCCGTCTTGCGATGGGACGAGACTGTCCCGCACTTGCTTGAGAAGGCTGTGGTTTCTACATAGAGCTATGCTCCATGTTCAAAAGCTCATGGAGCTGCACAAGAGGAGCTCTCAGGACAGGCTTGTCAAGAAGCCTGCATCAGTTGCACCTCTAGGGATGTAGGATAAACCCAACCCAAACCCTATATGCGCCGCTATTATTTGCGCAGGACACGGTGTCGGAGATGGCGAAGAATATGAAGTCCAGCAAGACGGGCGAGACGCAGGCCTCCGCAGCGGAGCTCTACGCCTTCATGAAGCAGGTTCGCGCGGGGCAGCCGGTGAGTCAGTATGAGATCGTCAAGTTCGCGCAGCTCTTCAACGACGAGCTCACGCTGGACAACTTGGAGCGGATTCACCTCGTCAATCTCTGCCGCTTTGTCGGCATCCAGCCCTTCGGCACCGACGCCTTCCTGGTGCGCGCCACCTCTCCGGGCCCTGTGATTCCCCTGCTTCGGCTTTGCTCTGACACCCGAGCCTGACAACAATTGAGGCAAAGCATGCGTTGTCATCGGACTGCTGTACTAACAGATCATAACGGCCCATATAACAGATGCCAATCTACTGAGAAGTGCTGTGGGACCGCCAAAATGTACGCATGGGGAGCACTACTGCTGCATTGTGGGCATTTTTTGTGGTTGATACCATTGCTCTTAGCAAGATGCGCGCATGCGGCAGGTAGCGCGGCTGCGGTCGCACCTGGAGCAGATAAAGCGCGACGACCGTATGATCAAGGCCGAGGGCCTGGAGGCGCTGTCCGAGGACGAGCTGCGGCAGGCAAGAATCTATTTCCACAAAGGACCTCCTTTTCCTTCAAGTTCTGTTGTATTGCAAGGCCTAGCTGCGCAAGGGCAGCAGAAATCCCTTCTCGAATCCGCCAAAGAAGATGGGCGTTTACCATATCAGCATCTTGTGATGTAACACTGTTGACCCCTGCCACTCTCCATCCTGAGTATCCAAAAGTAAGATGTGTAAACTTGAGGCTGCTGCAGGCGTGCCGGGCGCGAGGTATGCGCGCGCCTTTCGGGGAGGGCGCAGTCATGTTCATGCGCAAGCAGCTCAAGGAGTGGCTCGACCTCTCCCTCAACAGGTGCGGCTGCCTTGATATTTTGCAATCAGATCGAGTCTTTGCAGTATATGGTATTGTTGAGAAATCTTCAGTTGGCCACTCTTGACGTTGAGGCTACATGCTCAAGCCCAAGCTGCTTAACTTTTATGTGGAATCATCTGTGTTCTTGCTGCTCCTTCTGGCATGTGCAAACGCAAGGTTCCGATACAGTTTGTTGTTGAGGATGAAGTAGGTGGTCTGACGTGGCACGGGTGCATGCAGGGCGCTGCCGAGCTCGCTGCTGCTGCTGTCGCGCGCGTTCACAGTGACGCAGCCGCTGGAGTCGCCACGTGAGGATGCACCATATGAGTCCCTCAAGGAGACCATCTCCTCGCTGCCCAACAAGGTGCGCTTCCTGGCACCCTGGCTTTTTATTGTCCTGCAGAAGATCCATGCCCCTCCACTGTGCGCATGAGTGTCCATGTCAAGGCATTTTGGCTCTACATCCTTCTGTGGCAGCCATCTTTTGCGCATGGGTTCCTTGAACGCTTAAGAACAGAGGTGTGCAAAATGAACTTCAAGTCTGGCATGGCATTTACCACAAGATGGATGAATCCGTGAAGTGGAAGGCTGGCCACAATTACACAGGATAGCACTCACATGTTCCAGTTGAGAGTCTGCACTGTGATGCTGATGTGGCGTGACATCATCGTGGCTGTACAGGTCATTGCTGAGGTCACACTGGACCGCGACGGTGACGCTGACTACGACCGCAAGCTGGACCAGCTTAGGCGCGAGGAGGAGCTGATCGTGGAGGAGAACAAGGAGGCCGCCGCAATGCTGCAGGCCGAAATCCCCGTCATCCAACCCGGCCAGGTGGCGCTGCTTTCTTGGGACTATTTACAGCCCCACACGGTGCACACATGATCAGCTGAGATTTCCAGGGAGTCTTTGGATGGTTTTGTGTAAGCTTGGCACCCTTGTTGAGAGTGACGCGTTCCCGGATTGGTGCTTTGAATGACTGCTTCTATGGCCGACAAGAGATGTCAAAACAGGAGTGGTCTGGGCGGCAGCAGAGACAGCCGGCGTCTTGCAGGTCCTGGCCCCTGCATGGATAAGGCCACACATTTCAGCTGTTCTTGGCCCAGTTGCCGCTGGACAGGACAACACTTCCTTTTCTCAACTCCCTCCAATGCCGCTCTCTGCTCTAAAAAGAGCGTGGCTCACGGTATGATGCGTGCATGCAGAACGCGCAGGAGGAGCTGTCGGCAGCGGCCGCAGCGGCGGTGGTGCGTGAGGCGCAGGCGTCGGCAGTGATGGACGTTTTTGAGGGCGAGAGCGCGGAGGAGAAGGCATGCAAGATCGCAGCCGCCAAAGAGGAGCGCATGCGCAAGGTCATCAGGTGCGGTCAATGGACCTTTCCCTTGTAGTCAAACCCGTTAGGTCTGTGCTTAGAGTCCACAATGTATCTAGATAATTTTTGATAGTTTTTTCTTCTAGAGATGCTGCAATCTTGGCCTTCCCAGCTTCCCAAGACTTGCAAAACCTTCAATTGGAACTCGGGTCCTCCACAGCTGTGACTTGCGCATGAGGCCGGACGTGGTGCACTTGTGCATTTGTTGTGACTTGCACCCTCACAAGATATTTATTGTAACATGGATTTTCCGCGTGCTCCTGTAGCGCGTTGGCGATGCTGGCAAGCAGCAGCGGGGTGAGCAGCGAGCGCAGCGCGTTCATGGGCCTGGTCAAAAACGAGATTGAGCGGCTCAACAGTGAGATTAGCGCGCGCGGTGCCCTCACCATGATCTTCCAGCGCGGTAACATCAAGGCGCGTCTCTCACCTTCCCCAAAAAATCTGTATGTACATCTTTTAGGTAGTACCAGAATCTGATTGTTGGGGATTAATCACGTCATGATTGATTTCTTCCGGCACTCTTGAAAATGAGCTTGATTTGTCTAGAAGTAGTGATTTGCAAGCTGACTCGGTATTTAGGGCGGCTGCACTTTTGCATGCATGAGCTTGCTATCCAGAGTTGTCAGTCTTCATTTGACATGTGAGACTGGCTTGCGCGCGCAGGTGGAGAAGCCGGCGGAGGTGAAAGAGGTGATCGGGCAGAAGCGGCTGGCTGACAAGGTGTGACACATGCCACTCTGGAGTACATATGTACGACCTAACATACTCCTTAGTGTTGTTGTCTGTTCCTCGGGTCCACAAAATCAAGCTGTCAGGCATGCACCGGTGCAGGGCGTCACTCTTTGCAGTGCATCATGATTGCCTGTAACGGTCGTGGCGTGTGAAATCTGCAGGTGACGGGGATCTTGGAGCGCATTGAGAAGGAGCTGGACAGCGTGGAGTCCAAGATTGGCGAGGCCATGCACGTCCTCGACACAGACAATGACGGCATGGTACGCGCATGCGCCGTCTTTAATTTGCTAACCGCTCTCAAATGCCACGCCTGCTTGTGGACCCAGTATGAAAGGCAGTGTCGCACGCAGCAGATGGGAGCATGTGCTGTGCGCACAAGCAAGTCTCTGGCCGCACCTTTGCGCAGTGTGCAGCATGCTGCATGTCTTGTTCCCTGAACGCAGTGCCCAGAGACATTGGAGTTTTTTTGGAGGCACAAAGCTATAGAGACATGCTTTTATCTGTGAGCGTTCACTGGCTGCTGTCAGATGAGAGCCTCAATGCTTGCCGCTCTTTGAGAAGAAGAGTCTCCAATGCTTGCCTCTGTTCTGGCGAGAGCCCCAATGCTCACCAGTGTCCAGGGAAGAGCCTCAAATGCTGGCCGCTGTTCGGACAGAAGCCTCAGTGCTCGGCGCTGTTCTGAGAAGAGTCTCAAGTGCTTGCCTCTGTTCTGGCAAGAGACTCAATGCTCCAGCATGTGGCGCGCAGGTGACGCAAGAGGAGCTGCAGACGGCGATGGGTTTCCTGAAGGAGCAGCTAGGGGAGGACGAGTTGAGGGCGCTGCTGGACCGCCTCAACGATTGGCAGCAGGACGGCGCAACGCCCATCGACGTCGGCAAACTCATGAAGATGGCCGAGTCTGCAGAGCCCCTGGCACCGGGGTCCTCATCCTAGGGTTTCTTGCAATTCCTCAGGACCCTTGCACAGGGGGCGTCAAACTATGGTTTTTTGGAGATCCGCACAACCCCCTGCGGCAGGGACGTCACTGCAGGATTTCTTGCAAGATCGCAGAGCCCCTTGCTGCGGGGGCATCGACCTAGGGGTATTTATGCAGGGCGCATTTTCAGGCTCAAAAGCGCCGGTGAAGGCCCCTAGCCAGCCTTCCACCACTCTAGAGACAGGCGTGTGCCAGATACTAGTTGGCGCCTAAATGGATGTAGTCACTAGGACCGATGGTTCGAAGGTTTACAGGAATTGGCAGATATGAGAGAATATCATACGCCCACGCCTGAGCCCAGGCTAAGTGTTTCCTTGTTCAGGTGTCAGAGGTGTTTAAATGCGTTGTCTTGGTCAGTTTCTGCAAGTTGATGTCATTATGGGCTGCTGCAAATCTTTTGGAATCATAAATGCAGGTTGCACGGTGTGTCTTGAACAAGTTTTTTTGGATTCGACGGCTTCAGCTCACAGGTCTTAAGATTACATAGGCGCCTATTGTGCAGGCAATACTCAACAACAGCAAGCGCGCAGACCAAGCGCGCGTAAATTCTCAGTGCATCTGTCTCGCTACGGTTGATTAACCGTTGATTCTGCCAGCTGCGCCATAGTGTTCGATTAAATGGTGCTCCACATGAAGAGCAATATTCAGATTTGTTCCCCGTGTGATACAGGTTGTTGCACTGACTGGCCTCTCCTTCTGGCCAATAATTGCTTGATGCTCTTGTTGTAAAGGCTAATCTCATGATCATGAGGTCTCGATCCTCAATATCACACCAGAGGATTGGGAATGAAATTGCCACAATGTTAGCTCTTCACTCTCCGCTCGGCTGCTTGCCTGCCACGACAGCAGCACGCTCGGCCCAGTAGGCGGCTGAAGCCTCGTACGCTTCCTTGTCCAGTTTCACTCCGCTGCCGCCTTCGTCCCGGCCCAGGGCATTTCGCATGATGGTGATGGGCTGCACAACACCACACACATATTTGGCATACCTCCACCGAATCTGCCGAGTTGCGGTGGATTCATATTAGGTCTGGCCACACCTTCACTGGGCAGCTCCCACCCTTGTACTGTGCAGTGACTGCAGTGCAGTCTGATTGCAGGGAAAGCAGATCTTTGATCCCATCTGTGATGGAAGAAGATTACATGCGTTCTGGAATCACTGGGAGGAGCAGCTTGCATGGCACATTCGAGCGTGAACAAACATTCCTGAACCACAGCCATGTTGCAAGGATTGCGCTGCACCTGCATGGGAGTTTCGTGGTCCTCGTCCTGTGCCTTGATGGAGATAATTCCCCACGGCGCTGGCGGCAGCGCGGCCGGGTCTCCCTTGCCCGGCATCGCCTCATACTCCTGCACCAACTGCTCGCGCGAGTACAGGATCACGTCCAGGAACTTGGCCTCCGGGACCTGAACATCTTCAGCTGGAAACCACCTATGGCAGATTCAGATAATTGTAAAGCAGATTTTCAACCAAAGGACAGCCAAGGGCCAGGTGTGAAGTGCAACACAGACTTTGTGTTGTCTGGAGGTGTACATGTGGCAAGCTTACAGGATACCCTGCATCTGCTGATCCGCAGATGTGCCTCGGAGATGACTATCGATGGCAGATGGGTCATGAGTGGGTACAGCAGCACTGCCGGAATTGAAGCCATGCATATACAGAAATGCAGCATGATGGACATTGAGGCTGCCTCCTGAGACCTTATAAGCGGCCGTCATGGCTTCCAAGAGAGTCTTCATCGCTACCTGGTCAGAACGGGGAGCTCCTCCGGGCGGCGGCGGCTGTAGCCGCAGCGCAGCAGGTGTCGGTTGTCATCCGTGATGGGCAGAGCTCCCAGTCTGGCCCCCACAAAGTTGGGCACAAATACGTGCTTGCAAAAAGGCGCGTAGCCATCCACCAACTTGGCACCCTGCAAAATCCAGCCTAAACATCACAAATCAACGCAGACTTGTGCAGGAATACAGGGTAGTTCTACAAATTCATGAGCCTGGGAAGAGGTGGTGGAGTCTTGCCTTGGAGTGAAACTCGTGAATCCTCTCAATGAAGTCAGTTTTGCTGAAGCTGATTCGCGTGCCAGAGTAATTTGGGTCATCCCATTGCCTGACAGCAAATTCATCAAGAAAGAATGTCTCCCCCGCAGTTGCCATGGAAACTCTAGTTCTGACACTCTGAGACGGCCCTGCCCTGACAAGAATTTGTGCACCCGAGCTTAGAATCCTAGTTCTTTCTGGAAGCCTGTACTGAGAGTGACTCAATGTACTTGTGCTAATCAACCGAGACCCGACAACAGACTTGCAGATCCGCAGATCACACCAAAGATGTACACTTTTAAAGTGACAGAACATAGCATCACTACGAAGGAATGATTGTCAATACACAAATTGCTTACTTTGGAACAGCAAAGCAAACAAGGATTCCCCCTCAAGTCCTTCAAGCCACTAGCGCTAGCTGTCACGTGGAACTTTCAAGCGATGCTATTTTGGGAACCCAACTTGGATTGTGCTGGGTGCTGTCACTGCTGTGCAAGATAGACGTAAGATAATCACAGTAAGACCTGACATCTGGTCCCGATTTAATGATCTTTTCCTCCGTGCAGTCGATGGAACCAAGGATACTGTTCTCCTGCACTTCAGCTAGCTAGTCGTTAACAGCAACAACCAACAAATTTTCTGCCTTTTCACCAAAAGAGAAGACTTCATCGCTTTGTGAATCTCATTACAACGTGAGATCTCAGGAAAACTTTGGACAGCATGTAAATAGCAAATTGGGGTCAGCACAACGCCAGATGCCAAGATGTGAACGATTGTGATAAAATTAAGTATCAATTCTGATCGCCTAAACTCGCCATTTTGCAACACCAGCCTCTTGTAAGGTTTCTGAGACCCCTTGTGGGGCAGCTCTCACAGGCTTGGCTGCTCCAGTGAAGAGGTCTCGAAGCTGGGCAATGTAAGCCAACAGCTCTCGCCTGCCTTCCCCCTTCCTGGAGCTAGTTGTCAGCACATTTGGCACTGCATCCCACTCCTTCAACAGCTCTTCCTGAGCAGCAACAGCGAACTACCATCACTTCTTCTGCCATGGAAACTCCTGGCAGCATTCCTGGACCATAGCGGCCTTCTCTGCTCATCATAAGAGTCCGGCTACGTGGCTGAGCAACTCTTTGTGCCCCTTCAGCGTCTCAGAATCTGTCTCAAATATGAGAGGCAAATTCTCGAACTCCTTCAACAGCGCCGCCTGTGCCAACCGCCCAAGCAAATCATCACAGCCCTGTCCCCCAATTGTGAAGGTCCTTCCACCGCACTCTGTAAATGTCCAGTCTCAAGCACTCCAGGCAAATAAGAGCAGGACACTGGCAGAGAGCAGGGCCGCACCTGGAAAGTCTGCATGTTCTCACGTGGGGAGGGGCACTTCTTCTTTCGCTTGTCTGTCTTTGTGAACACTAGTGAGAAGGGAACCTGCACAGCACAGACCGCCCCATGTTGCACTCTATCCTGTTGGTAGGAGAGATCAAAGGCAGAGAGCTGCAACCGCATCAGAGCGAGAGCCAAAAAGTGCATGCTGCCAGCGCACGCAAACCACCAAAAGCCCAGAATGGCTCTTGACCACAGTGCACACTTCATTCCCAAATTCCCGACAGGCATTTGCACAACCATTTGGGCCAGCACCCAGCGATCTTACTCACCTGGGCATCTGCTAGCCAGCTTGCACACTCAAGATCTGCTTGCTGTACAGGCACACTTGCATCCACCAGCAGCAGCACATTTGCCAAAGTCTCCCTCTTCAGAAAGTACTCCTTTGTGAAGCTGCTCCACTCCAGCCTGGATGCCTTTGATCGCTGCGCATACCTGCAGACGGTCTCACATGCAATCAGCGAGCAATTAATATGTTTGCAATTTATTGTGCTTGCCAGGATATTGCTGTAAAACCCAATCGCAAATTTGCCGCATGCCAGTCTCTGTTACTTACCCGTAGCCAGGAAGGTCGACAAGGTACCAATTGTCATTGATGAGGAAGTGATTGATATAGATCGTCTTCCCTGCGCATACGATCAGCATGTGGAGGACTCCGCTATTGCCAGTGACAGATTTCCAAACGAGAAGCAGAACAGGGTGGGGCTGAGAACAGGTGGAGCAGCTACCTGGTGTTTTGGAAACCTTGGCAAGGGCTGCCTGGCCTGTGAGCATGTTGATGAGGGATGATTTGCCCACATTTGAGCGTCCAATGACAGCAAATTCTGGCAGCTTGGACTTTGGGCACTGCGCCATGTTGGTGCTGCTCTTCACAAACTCTGCCTTCTTCACACGAACCTGTGTGGAGAGCAGAGTGTTCAGTCGAATTTCCAAGGCCACTGCGGAGTTGGACCCCGGCAACTGTGCATTCAGAGCTCCAGTAATTGAGAGCAAACAACGCACATTCTGGGCCTTCGGGAGTTCTAAGAATTCGAGATCGCTTTCCACACGGCCGCTGGTTGATGTTTCTCCAGATGATCGTTGTTGAGGTTCATCGTTGAACCAAGCATCCTCGCTCTCCATAGAGCTAGTACTGGAGGGCTGAGCCTGCACTGCTTCCCTGCAGAACAAAAGCATCTTATTGGATTACAGAGGAGGACTCTAATGTGAACCTCGCCTCGACCTCATTTGCAGTCATCATACGGGCGACAACACTGAGCAGTACCTGACATGAAGTGTACTTGCAGCGAGTTCGCTGCAGCTACGCTGCTGCGAGATTGGCAGCGGGAAATGACATGTTCTGATTTGCGACATTCTCCCGTACAGACTGCGATGTTGCCGTGAGCACGATGGGAAACACTGCTGGGTACAGAAGATCCTGCTATGCGAAGCTCGTAAAATATTGTTCATGCTCGTGGTATTCGTATTCTTGGAAACGAGTTTTTCAATCTATCAATATGTGATTCTCTGCACCTTATCTACTTTTTTTGCCTGAAAGATGGGTAGCCCACCATGCAAGATGCATGGGCGGTGTTGGGCAGGCGTTAAACATAATCTCCGGAAGCCATTCAATTTCCGAAACGGTGCTCGATCGTCCGCCGTTCGGTTGACCTGACGGAGATTCGGGTCCGGAGAATTCAAAGTGGCTTGATGAACGAACATTAGAAAAGCTATTTTGGGCTGCCAAATCTACCGTGCTCCAAATTGTTCGTGCAAGTGCCTCTTCAAACGTCCAAGAAACATGGACAACCTGCAGCTTGGGCTCAGAACAATCTTGCTTCTAGTAGCCATCTATATCCTTTTCAAAATAGCGGAATGGGTCCGTTGTACACTGATATTGAGGAAGCTCCCAGCACCTGACGGCAATCCGCTCCTTGGGCAGCTACCAGTTCTTGCACAGCCAGACCATCACAACACTCTAGCCAAATGGGCAGCTGAATTCGGAGGCATATATCGCATGAGACTGGCGCATATAAACGTAAAAGCTCCTAACCGTCTGAAGGTATCTACAGCATCCAAGAAAAGCCTTCCATCTTGCTTCTGAAGGAAGCCATTGCCCTGTCTTGCAGGCTGTGGTGGTCACAGACCCTTACCTCGTTGCCGAAGCCCTTGGCAAGGAGACAGAGATTGAGAAGAGCATTGAGGGCGTGTACTCCAAGTTCAATGTGGTGAGCAGAACCAGCTGCACCTTACTATACCCATCACTTCCTGCCCGCTGAGACAGAGGAGGGATACATCTGTGAATATGGATTGATGATTGCTTATTGCGCAGCTGCTGCATGCCCAAGGCAAGCCAAACATCTTCACCTCGCACACGGATGATTACTGGAAGCTTGTGCGAAAAGGGGTGGCCCCTGCCTTCAGCCCCAAGAACATTAGGTGACACATCCAAGTCCCCCAATAACCAAAGGAAGCTATCTCCCGCATGCAAAGGTTCCGTGACATTTCATCAGATACTGTACATGTTCAATGGATACGGTAAATATTAATGATTAAATGCCAAAAAGGACACCTGCTGGGGTGCAGGAAGGGGTTTGGGCACGTGGTGCAGGTGAATAATCAGCTGATCAGCATCCTGGAAGAGAAGCGCGGGGCTCCGGTGGATCTTGACAATGCCACGCTCCGAGTCACGCTCGATGTCATCGGCCGCGTCGGCTTTGGCAAAGACTTTGGCGCCACTCGGGATCTCAGTGACGGCCGCGCCAATCTGGCCTTTGACATGATGGCTGCAGGTGATTATGTGTCCAGTGTAATCTCTACCGGAAGTGCTTCATTTCCAAACGCCATGCGCCCAGGATCTGAATGCGGTACTGTCCTGGTCAGCATGTTCAAAAACGATACGGTAGTGGCAAAGTGGCGGTTGATACTGCTGTCTTGCTTACCAGGGCGCGATGAGGGCATAAAGCGCTTTAGCAATCCCCTGCGCCAGTACCTGCAATTCTTGCCGGTGAGAATGGCTTGCGGCTGAACTTTCTGATATTTGCTCTCTGTGTATTGCTGCCATTGCTTGAATGCAACAGGGCGCCAGGAATTGTGGTATGTGTCACAGGCTGAGGGTGAGAAACTGCGCTCCTTCAAGAGTCTGATCTCTCTGGTGTGTCTGCAGTCTGTCAAGAAGGGTGAGGAGGACTTCAGGACTTTTCGAAAGATGATGGCGGATCTGCTGAGCGAGATCCATGAGCGGGGGGAGCCGTCAGACAATGACACCACCATTGCAGCTCACCTCCTCCGCATCAGAGACCCCTCAACAGGCACGGCATCATTTTTTGGCACAGTGGTACATAATCACTTTGGCTTAACAGTGCAATTTTGCATGCATGCTGGGGCACTTTTCTCTTTATAGAGACGGTGAATTGTTTGGAGGCAAAGGTCCAGCTGGATCCTCTTGGTTTACAGCCAGTTGGCTGTTGATAACTGTGCTATCGGTCTAAGGAAAAGATATGTTGTGGGTGCTGCAGGACAGCCTCTGCCGGATGACCGCATTGCAGCAGAGATCGGCGTCTTCTTCACGGGGGGCTTTGAGACCACCGGCCACACTATTGCCTGGGCGCTGTGAGTTCCGTGCCATCTCTGAATGAAAGACTTGCGGTCCCTCGATCTTGCTGAACATAAAAGCTGCAGTATGTTTGCTGATTCTGCCCCCGGTTGCAGTAGGCCCAACATTTATACGTGTACAGTGTGACGGTGCCAAAGGCATGCATGCATGCGCAGGTTCATGATATCCTCGCATGAGGAGGCTGAGGCCAAGGTGCTGGCCGAGCTGGCTTCCCTGGGGCTGATGCCCACCCCGGAGCAGCCCAGCCCCAGGACCATGGAGTATGATGACATTGCAAAGCTGACCTACACCACCAATGCCATCAAGGTGCCGTCAGACTTTTATCAACCCTTCTTTTCTCTTCTGACAAAAGGACCGTCAAGGAGAGTGCATCAGGAGATAGCACTCTTGCACATGCAGGGTCTTTACTCGTCATACGTCAAAATCTTGTTTATTGAGAGAGCAATTCAGCGTGTGAATTGTCCAGATGGGATTTAACAGGGTATTTTTAGGCTTAGCCTTGCCAACACTTGCCAACACTTGCCAACACTGTCGTGCCAACAACAATTTGCTTCAAAACATTTGCCGGCCGCATCTGCTAGGCAAAAGTAAAACCTCCGTGGTTCATCCAGAGAAGTAATGGAGGACTTGTCCTTGGACCTTTAGAACACCCTGTCAGGCCTGCAGCTTCAACCAAGGTGGGCAGCTGTAGCCCCACTCTCATGGCATATCCCGATGGTCTGTGGGCTGTGCAGGAGTCGATGCGCATGCTGCCGGTGCTGGCAGACGGCACAAACCGCACGACAGTGAGGGACACATGGCTGGGGCGCCACCTGATCCCCCGGGGCACCATGGTGTGGGTGCCCCTCAAGGCCACCTTCAACAGCCCCCACCTCTGGGACCGCCCCGACCACTTCATCCCGGTAACCGCACTTCCTGAAATGGTTTTTGGAAATTTTAGTTTTGCGCCAGTCCCCTTTGCAATTTTCTGCAATTCTCTCATTCTTCTTTGATTTGTTTAGCTCGGCATCTGGTAGCTTTGAGACTTGTTCACATCCTAGGAAGTGAAGTCTGAGCAAGTTGCATTGCTTGCCACAAGTGGTTTGAATGTGCTCAGCGCATTCTGCTTGTGGCTTGGCATGTTGAAAATTAAGGTAGAGCATGTCTTGCAATGAACAAAACTGTGTAAACTTGAGGCAATTCCCCGAAGCGTCTTCCTTCCAATGAGCGCAGGAGAGGTGGGAAGAGCTGGGCGCAGAGTATGCACTGCCACCCGGCACCAACCCAGCTGCCATCAAACCCCAGGGCAGCGGTACAATCCAGGTGATAGCCGTGGACGCAGATATAACGTACCCCCTGAATGGACCACCTGTTTCAACTTTGAGCTCACTTCTACACACAGATTGGGGGATTATCTTTTGAGCTCCTGCATGGCATTCGGCTTTTGTGATCGCACTGTCCTATCAGCAGAGCTCCTGTCAGGGTTGTGTCACTGATTAGCCACGCACCTCCGTGCAGCTACAATTGATGCAAATGCATGGACATGCGCCCCACACAGGTGACGACGGAGGCGGCCACTGGCAAGAGCGCGGCGGCAGAGGGGGGGTCGGAGGCGCGCGCGAAGCGGTTTCTGCCTTTCAGTGCTGGCACTCGCGACTGCGTTGGGCAGAGCCTGGCGCGCATGAACTACACCACCACCGTCGCCATGCTCCTTGCCCACTTCAAATTCCAGCTCACGCCCGAGGTGATTGCTCTGGCACCCATCACTTTGTTCTTTATGTACATTAGTGCAGAGGTGAGGAGTGAGGGCTCAAGGAAGGATTCTATACATGGGGAATGCAGTGGTGGGTTTAGTATTCAGGGTCGATGAAGGGTAGAAACGGCTATTCTAGAGATAGTGGGTGAACTGTAATGCAACATGCCTAGCGCATCCTGCCATAACATCAGTCAGTAACATTGCATCGTTTCCAGCCAATTTTGGGCTGATCCCATGCTGACAGTGGTCCTCAGAGTCAGCGCCCAGCATGACATCTAATCACTAAAACTTTGAGATTTTCTCGCAACCTGGCTACATGTCTATGTTACAACTTCTTGGGTGTCTGACAGCAACAGGCGTTGCATGCGTGGGTTTATCCTTTGCCTCGGTCACTCTCACATCTCTCAATTGCTCAAGAAACCACCTCATCAAATTTGACAGGCTGAAGACTGCTGCAGAAGGAATGGTGCCAGTCTGAACCTCAGACTTCAAATCTCCAGTAACGCTCAAAACTGTGGCAGATGGGCGGGTATGAGGGCGTGCTGCGCTCCCAGAGCTGCGCGCTGACGACGCTGCAGCCGGAGAATGGGCTGTGGGTCACGGCGGTGCCGCGCGCGCGTTCCCTCCGCCGCATGGCCAGCGACGCACTGCCGCACCTACCACATGACTCACTGGCTGCTCTCCCCGAGCACCCGGACCAGACCCGTGAGTTCTCCACCCTCCTGCTCGATCCCTGGAATATTTTTCGTGTTTTGAATTGGTTGTAGCAATAGACATTACTGCCTTACTCCTGCAGATCTTGCCATATGACGTCATGCCGTCGCATGCCATCAGCAACGATGTCACTAGCTAGGACAACAGCTGGAGTTGACCCTATTAATATCCTTGGATCTGATGGCATGCACCTGACCGGCCTCGTGGAAAGAGTCTTTGCGTGTGGAAGCCCACGTCTATGAGTGTAGCAGGTACTAGGGTCCTGTAGCAAAGATTTGTGCATGGGTGAGTTATGCACATTCTGCATATGTAGGCACACTGGATGCACCGAGGCTGCCGGTGAGTTTCAACCGGCAGCGTAGCGGCTCGCTGCCGGCGCACCTAGCGCTTGCCAAGGATGACTTAGCCCCAGCTGCCGTCAGGCGTGTCTCTCCCCTGGGCGCCACCAAGACAAGCACGCACAGTTGACCAGATGGGGCAATCGCAATTGGGGGGACACACTTTGGTTGGAAGAAAAAGGGACTTGCAAGATAAGAAGGGAGAAGGAGCGCCAGAGTAGGAGGAAGAGCTGCCCCGCGGAAATGGTGCGACCAGAGTGCAGACAAAACAACCATCTCCGGGCCCAGGAGCACTGATGATCACAGAATTAGCACACATGCAGTCAAGTCTGGCTGATTGAATGCCTTGCAAGTGTTTCAGTGTTCTTGTTGTGTTAGTGTTCTGAAAATGGTCATGCCAGGCTAGAGCGTCATGCGCACTGGCAATACCAATTTGACAATATTTCAGCTCTTTCAATTGTACAAAGGACAAATTTAGCCCTAAACCCTAAACCCTAAAGTGCACTGCAGCTGCATGCCAACATTATTTTTCACTTATTTGTTCACAATAGTCTCTGTGTTACAGTCTATATCGTGAAACGTGATGGCATTACTCTGCTGCTCAAAGGACAAAATTCATCATGACTCTGAGCCAATGAATGAGTCCCTGCGGCCCTCGAAACCAGCCCTCATCAGCTTCTTCTCGCGCTTGTCTTTCTTGTTCTGCAGCTTTGTGTCCACTCTCGCCTTGAGATTCTCTGTCCGCCTGCAAGCAAACACCTCTGTTCAGGCACAGCTGTGGACCTTCTTGCTGAAGCACTCCGATCCACCAACTCTGTTCTCAGGGCATTTTCCAGAAAACTGAACAGATTCTATGCACCCAGGGATGCTTAACAAACGGTTGGTCTAAAAGAAATGAACAGAGACAAGAAGAGCGATGCAGCAGAGGGGTGTGCAAGGATACTCACTTCTTTTGCTTGACCTTAGCATTCTGTCGCTGCAGGTCCTTGCGCTCCTTCCATGCTTCAGCCTTCTTCTTCTTCATCTTTTGCTCCTTCTTCAATGACCTGTGCACACAAAAGGGTTACAATCATGAGTACCCTTCTGCAACAGAGCCCATCCGGCCTCACATATCTGCAGTATCTTTTGATAGCACATGTGTCCCCGCAATTCAAACTGGGGAAGAAGTACAGCAATGACCCGCATGTGATGGTGAGTCGTGTTCAAAGAAATATGGGATGTGCCCTCACCTGGACAGCAGCTTAGGGTCGTCCAGGACCCTCTCGCCCCGGGCGCGCGCCATAGCGGCCTTCCAAGCATCCTGCTCTACCGCCACCTGTGCGCACAGCACACAGCACCACTCACTACACTCGTTCAACAGAGAAGTGGCCTGTTCAGACAATACAGGCAACCCTGCACATGTTTGCAGGGTCATGGCAAAATTATTGCTTTGCAGACCAAACGAATGAAGCATCAAAGCGTTCATGGGGATCTTGATAGGGTTCGGTGATCTCCGGTGGAAAAGCAAATTACTCAGTACAACAGTCATCTATGGCTTTCAGACTCTGGGTGTGAGTCGCACCCTGCCCTCCTTGGTGCCCTCCAGCGCCTTGATGGTGTCCTGCTTGGCCTTGGCAGTCTCTAGCAGCTCCGCCTTGCCGGGCTTGTGCTTCTTCTGCGCCCCTCGCCTGCCACCTTCTACCCCAACATAAAAGTGCTGTCAGCGGAAAGCGCATATGCAGAGTCTAACGCTGCAAATCATCACATCGTGCAAGCACGGGGGAATACTTTCCTAGTCAAATCCAACAGGCATGCAGAGCTGAGACCGGCATGAATCTAGCCCCCTTGGTGCGCATGGCTTTCACTCATACATAACATTTTTCATTTTGAAAATCCAGACAAAAAATTGTCTCCAATCCAAGCCAACACAGTGCGTGGGCAGGTTTGCATGAGGGGCATCAGACCTGTGCCTAACTCCACCCGCCCGAAGCTCAGCTTTGCATCGTCCACCAGAGCGTCCTCGGCTGCCGCTTGCTTTGCCTTCTTGGCTGCGCGCTGCTCTGCCTGCTCTTCCTCACTGCCTGCGCTCCTCTTCTGCTCCCTGCCATGTGCGTGATCCATTTCAGATGCCGGCAACGATGCAGCTTGTAACAAACGTTTACACTCTAAAGACATTCAACAGCAATGGCACTGCATGTTATCTTTTTTGACACCTTCTGCAATATAATGGTAGGTCAGTCGTTCAATGACCCGTAGAAAACATTTCGTGACGTGCATTTTCCACAAGTTGTGTACGCATACTCAGTCAAGAGAAGCAAATTGCACACACCTCTGCTTGGATGGCTGCTTGGCCCGGGATGAGGCCTGCTGCCTCCACTCCTTGGCAGCCTTGGCCCTTGCCTTGCGCTCCTCGTCCGCCTTCCTCTGTGTGCGCATCTCCTGTGCCGGCAGCGTTGAGCTTCTTTACATAAAGCTCAGACATTGCCCTTCCAAGCCACGCACCATGTGCTATTTGTACAGCAAAGATCACTTTGACGAAATGCTGAGGCCAGAGCAGACCTCTATCCGCTGATGCAAGCGCTGCCGGAGCTCATCTGCAGGGAGCTCTGCTCCTGCGTTTGGTACAAGAATGCCAATCAGTATAGCTGCAACAATCCATATCATCACGCAGCCAAAAGCAAAGACCGAGATCAGCAGGTTCTGCTGGATGAGAAGTAGTACCTGTTGGCACATCAAAGCGCAGAGCTGAAGGCCCAGGCCTGTCATCCTGCTCTGCCCCTTCATCTGAGACAGGCTGCGCCGCGGCCTGCCCATCTTTCAAGCGCTGCTTCTTCTTGGCTTGGTCGAGCTGTAGGACAGACCCAAGCATACCTCAGTCCATATCCCTTCCCTTTCCATTCCCCCTCCCGAGTGTGCCATGCAAAATACCAACATCCTGTACATTCATGCGTAAGTAATCACCTGGATATCAAGCGCGGTCTGTGCTTTATTAGGGTCGAGTTTTTCTCTCTTTCGTTTCTTTGCTGCTTCTTTGCGCTGCTTCTTTGCATCCACCTTGGCGCCCCTCTTCATGTACTTCAATTGCACCGGATCCTCATCGGTGCTGTCGAAGTAATACTTTGCGGGCACCATCTCCACCAGACGATTAAAGAACTGAGAGTAGCCTTTGAGCTGCTGTCTGAATTGTTCATTGTCTGCTCCAGTTTCTGCAGCTTGTGCTTTCTTTGCAGCACACATCTGGGCTATTCTTACTCTGACCACGATCACGGGTCAACTATTAGCCGCGCATCCTTCAAGAAAACCCTCCTGTTTCTGTTCAGGGATGTTCTTCTGAAAAGCTGGATCGGTAAAGGTGCTTCAATCAAGGGATATAGGATGATGTGTCCAAATAGACTCTGAGAAAGACGGTGCTTTCAGGGATTGCAATCCTCGAAAGTTGTAGCGTCTAGGACAGAGGCTGCGCTGATGAGTAAGCACACGCACGTGGGAATTTGCATGGTGGGCTGCGCCTTGTGAAGTGCAAATTTCGCGAGGTAAACATCAGAAACTTACTGAAAGTATTATCCTTGACACTGCTAGCAGCTTTACATCTTGTGACACCTCTCTAAACCGGTCTTGTAACATCTATCTCTTGAGGAGATCTGATTCTCGGAAAAGGACTGGATCCCGTGCTGTCCCCTCTATTATATTGCCTTGAAGTGAAGACATCTAACAGAGCTAAGCGGGGGCGATCATGGGCGACGAAGCCACATCCTCAGAGTCCGAGCCAGAACAACTCCCTCGATCAGAACATGGTTCGGATGAGGACACTTCCTCAAGCGCCAGCGAGTCAGGAGACGAAAAGGTAGGGAAAGCACATCACTGCGCATATATTTTGGCTGAAACCGAAGTATTCAATCCCACCAGAATGTTGCCTGCATGGTGCTCGACGGCTCCTTGAGCAACGAACACCTATTGTGCTATTCCCTTTTTCCAGGAGGATCTGACTTTCGAGCAGCTGGGAGATCTTCGGCGCAATGGTGGACTCTCCAAAGAAGCCATGAAGGGCCTGCTGCAGAAGCAGAAGGAAAGGGACAAGGCCAGAAGCTTCAAACGAGAGAACAAGAACCGGCCTATGGAGATGTCGTCCAAGCGGCCTGTCCCTAGGCTGCGGGAAGTCGTGCAGGTCTCCAAGAAGTGCGCAGCTTCCTCCCGGCTGGCTCATGCAGCTCTACTGGACCCTGCTAAACTCGCTAAAACGCACCAATACATGCATGTGTCAGAGTCTCGCCATACGTCAACAAACATGAGTCAACAAGTGTTAATTGAGGAGTACTGCAGATCAACACTTGGCTGTCAAGTGCTGAGAAGGACAATTATTTACTGCAGGGAGGGGCGGGACCCGCGCTTTGATAGCCTGTCAGGCGCACTGCAGCAGGATAGGTTCCGGAAACAGTATGCCTTCCTATATGATGAGCAGCTGCCTGCCGAGAAGGAGGAGCTCAAGTTCACGCTGCAGGCATGGCTCCCACTGAAGTCCATTGCTTTTGCAGACTTGTTCAAAGCCTGCTACAATTCAACCCATGGTGTTGCCTTGAAGACTGAGATGTGGGGTGTGCCGGAGTGCAGAAAACTAAAGGCCTGGACAAGAAGAAGGAGCTGCAGGCACAGCTGACGCGCGTGCAGCAGCAGATTCAGGATGAGCGCTCCAAACGGCGGAAGGAGGCATGGGAGGCTGAGCAGAAGGTCAATTTTATCACTGTTGATTGCTTGCTGATTCCTTGGCATGGCACATGGAGGGCTTCAATTAGGCAATCTTCTTATGGCAAGCATTTGGCCTGAGTGTCAAAAATGTGGTAGGAGATGCAGTTCTGTCTGGGCTTGTTATAACTGCATTCCTGTGAATCGTGGCATCAGTCTGTTTTCTTTGCAATGAAATCATTGAAGCATATGTGCTATTGGCTGGCACAGAAGAAGGAGCGGGAGGCAGTGAAGTCGGGCAAGGGGGTGTACTTCCAGAAGCGCAGCGAGAAGAAGCGACAGGAGCTGATCATGCGCTACCAGGAGCTCAAGGCCACAGGGCGCCTGGAGAAGGTCATGGCCAAGCGCCAGAAGAAGAATGCCGCCAAGGATCATCGCTATCTGCCCTCAACACGGCGACAGGCAGAATGAAGCACGATGTCTTGTGTGCAACGCTGCAATTCGCTTTGTTATTTTGCCAAAACATTTTGCGTGCTGCTGGGGTCAGCATTATGCTGAGATGGTGTTCCTCTGCATGCGGGGAGAAAGTCTTTCTGGTCAGTACGATTGTAAAACCGCAATTATCTTTACATCTGGTAATATACAAAGTTTCAATAATTGCTTCTGCACACCTCTTTCTCTAATCGAATGCCAGGTGCACTCCTCGTTCGCAGTTAATTGCTTTCAAGCCATCCTCTTCACAAATGCATCAAGAGTGTTCAATTTGGCAGCTTTTGATTTTGAGGGAGCCCCTCCCAAGGGCACAGAAACACGTTTTCTGTGCAGGCGGACCTCCTCGTCCTGCAGTCGAGCTGCTAGAGCCAGATCAGCCTGCTCCTGGGTCAACACTTGCCCCTCTCCTTGAGCAACATGACTGCAACGTCTTTTGCTCGAGAACATCTCTTGAAGCTGCTGCAGCTCTGCTTGCACCCCACTCATGCTGCTGAAACTTGCCGCATGACCTGGGACCTCAGAGGTCTTCCTGAGCATGCTCCCATCTGTGCATGTCCTGATCTTTGCATGCACTTCACACCCCTCACGTCCGGTAAGCGAGGCAGCAGAGCTATCTCTGGGCTGGGCTTGCTGGCTGGCATCTGACTTGTCGCTTGTACTTCTGGTTAAGCACGCAGCTTTCTCCTTCACTAATGTCTGACATCTCTGGCTGCCAAGCAACGAAGCTGCCGAACCTCCTGCCACTGATTCAGTCAGTGGACTGCAACCCTCGGAGCAGACTCCAGATCTCAGTGCTGCAGCTTCATCAATATCTTGTGGTGCATCTGAGTGACACTGCGACATGCATGCCTCTGGCCTCTCCCCAGAGCCCTTTCCCTGATGCTCACTCAAACCATCCGTCTCATGCAGACCCTCATCGCCCCAATCGCCAGAGCCTCGACTGGGCGGTGCCAATTCACTGTGCACAGTCAGCAGGCGGCCGCTCTCACTGAGCAGGCGCTCCTCGTGCTTGCTCATGGGCTTTCCCTGAGGGGCTGCGCCGTAGTCACGCCTTCTGGATATGGCTGCCGCTGCAGCTGTCCGCCTGTCAGCCTCGGGTGCATTCCCTGAGCAGCAGCAACAAGGGGATGGCTCAATGGATATGTCCTGATCTCTTCCATTGCACTGTTTCAATTGTTGGATTGCAGAGTCTACTTTGGTTGACTCTCTGATGAAAGAGGCTCTATTTCATGCCAGACATATAAATCCGAGCACCCAGCAATCTATTGGTGCAGATTAAGCCGTGTGAAACAAGACACAGCCTGGTTGCATTTGAATAGTTAAGTCATTCCATGCCCATGAACCTCACTCACCTGCTGCATCACTCCCCTGCAGAGCCTTCTTTGCCGGAGCGCTGGCTGGCTGGCTGCGGAAGGTGCTGAAGGCCTTGGGCAGCTGATTACCCTTGTTCACAGCTGTGCAGAAGTTGGTGGCCCCCACGTTGAGTAGGGTGAGCGAGAATGGCTGCACCAGATTCCGCTTGAGCAGCGTCAGCGAGGCCTGCACCACTGCCTCCGCCTGATGCTCTGGCGGCTGCATCCACTGTGGTAGCACAGAACACTTCGTCATAAATTGCGATTGAGAAAGGGGTGCAGGTTGCAATCCGGGATTTCTAGTCTTTCTCACCAGAAGTGTCCAGCACGACGTTCACGGGGGGCTCACATGGGGCTCTCCCCATGGCAGGCATGCATTCCCCATGAACTTCAGGGGTGGAATAACAAGACACAAGCAGAGGTGAATGAGTTACAGGGAGATACACACTTGGGCGGGCATGGGGATGGAAGTAGAGGAACGTGACCAGCCCTGCTTCCTCTGCCTCCACTTCAGCGTCAGCGTGCTCGGTCGCCGTTGGTATTCCTGCACGCGTAGATACCACCCTTCATACTTAAGTTCGCATCCACTCACGGCACATGTTAAGGGAGGCTGCAATAGTATTGCTCAGCGAACGATGAGCGCAGCAGTTGAAGTGATACTTCACCACACAATGACGTGGGCAGAAGGAGCACGACCCGAGCGCACCTCAAAGTCCTCACGCAGGCGTATGAGCAAGTCTGGGACCAGGATTTGCAGGATATGCACAGCGGCGGTAAAGGAGGTGCAGCTCTTGAAGGAGTCCTGTGCAAGAATGACAGGCGAATCAGTGCCCAAACAGAACAAAATCCAGCACTCTTTGCATATAGACTCTTCCCCTGTCCCTCCCTAGGACATGCAGGGCCTCCAGACATGGAATGACAAGGAGCAAGGAGTTGCATACCTCCACAGTGATGGACCTTGGGGGACCGCTCTGGTGAACTGGAGTGGGATCCTGAGACAATCACAGATTGTGTCAAGTCAAGGCATAGATTTCCAAAATAGCATGGTATTCTTTGCAGACCTTCTTGAGTGATGAAGAACGTTGCGAATTGCAAGCCCAAGGTGGAACACTTGCCTCTCCTCGGCAGGCACTGTAGAGGTAGCTGCCAACGCGGTCCCCAAAAGAGCTGACCAGGGATGCCTTGGGCAGCGCCCTCAGGTCATTCGCAGTGCTGACACCCATTGCCGTCAGCTCTGCCTCCAGCTTGTACCCCACACCTGCAGTCCACTCCAAAACCTCACTCTGGTAGATTTACACTATCACGATGATGCTTACGAAAGGCGGGCCGCTCTAACTTGGGCTGACAGCTGCAGCCGCCACTGATGTGCATGATTCACTCCTACAGCTTTGATCGCTTCTTTGTCAGGAAATAATTACAAAAGGCTCGGGCGTACCAGGGATGGTGCGGGCGGGGAGAGGAGCAACGAATGCCGGGGCGTCTGGGGGCAGCAGGATGGTCTGGTCGTCTGGCTTGTGCATGCCGCTGACCAGCTTGGCTAGCATCTTGCTGCAGGAGATGCCTGCAGACGTCCTGTAGCCAGCCTCTGCCTGCAACATGCGTTTGACTTCTGCTCAGCACACCTTCCTCCAACGGACAACCACATCCCACAAGAACAATTTCAGGAACCCTTTCATAGATCTGGCAATTTGTATTGCATTGGTGTGTCAACGGTGCTGTGGTCTGCACTTCAGAAAAGAAGGCCGTGCACCTTCACAGCAGCGCGAGCCTCGGCCGCAATGCTGCTCGCAATCTTGAGAGCGACCTCCCACTCCTGCTCCTGCTGCCCCGGCTCACCATGACCAGCTCCTCTTGGCGCGCTGCACGCCTGCGGCCTGGCTGCCCTGAGATCCATGGGCCTGTGATGCGTCTCCTGTCTAAGCTCCACCTGCAATGTGACTGGAGATTGACACCTTGCAGTAAAATACACTGATTCCACCAACGAGCAACATGACATCACAAGCTCTCAAATCTGGCGTTCTTTACGCAAGCACGGAAGGGACTGATCTTACCCTGCTGGTGTGCATATGGCCGATGAAGGCCGGGGCAAACATGCCTCTGGCCATGCGAGAGCGCACTTCCTCTGTGACGTCCAGGAAGACCTGCAAATGGACACCTGTGCACTCGGACGACAGCATGATGCATGCCAGCCTTAAAAGCTGCATTGCTGAGGTACACAAAGGTATTAATCAAGCAGCAACGTGCAAAGAGATCAAGCAAGAGAAATACATACCTCATCCATGCCTAGACGCTCGGCAACACCAAAGCGCTGCAGCACTCCCAGGATCTGCTTGGAGGCCTGCCGGTAAGGTGACAGGTCTTCGCCGCTAACGAGCACCAAGCCAGGGCAGCGCTCCTTGGCAACAGTGATTCCCTGGAGTTTGGTGACACCCAGCCTGCGAGCTGCAGAGCAAGGCACTTTCCAGTAAGATTGCCACAGGGTATCCACCAAAAGACAGCGCACAGCTTATATATTAACTGCAGGCTGTGGTGTGCACGGTCGCTCTACCTGGATAGTTCGCAGTGACAATGAGGTACTTCTGCGTGACGGCTGCGAAGAAATAACCCTTTTCTTAGGTGTATACTAACGTGCACAAGACATGCTTGCAAGATACGCATGAAACAATGATGGGTGCAAGAAGATGATCTTACCCATTGGCACATCTTTCAAGCGTGGATCCCTCTTTTCTTCGACCTGACCATGCAATTTGAGCATGTCATGGCACATCCAGCGCTTCCAGCTCAAAGGTAAACAAGAAGTCAACTATCAATTACCTTGATCAAATAGATTCTACGCTGTAAACACACCTGGGCATAGAATGCATCGACATCGAAGTGTATGATGCATCTGGACGTGGTTAGAGCAAAGTCAGGCCCCAAATCTCGGGCAAAATATGTGCTGCTCCTCGATGGGCCAGCCTGACTGCCAGAATACTGGCGCACTCGGAATGCCTCGCGGGCAGCCTTGTCATCCATTTTCAGCAAGAAAATTCGATTGTACCAAATCCTGAATGTAAAGACGTCAAGAGCATATCCCACTCTGTGCGACAAGAAAGACGCATGTTGTGACACGAGCACTTCAGTGGTAGAAGGCCATCCCTCCTGCTTTTGGACACTGAACAATACGAGGTCTTCGTTCCTTCTAATCGCGCTGTTACATCGGTTCAAATGATGTTTTGTCAAGTCTCAACTCTGAACTCTGCACTGTGCAGACTGCACATCCTTGCATGGGAAGATGTTATTTCAACCCTAGGGTTCAATTGTGCTCAAGGTGGTTAACCTCTTGGACCTGCCTAACCCTAACGGTTTCGGGCCGCCTGTTGGTTCTCTCGAAAAGTTATGGGATATTTTTTGACGAATTGCAAGAGAAGATTTTATTACTTATTCACAAGAGCATTATAAAGCGCTTCAAGTTGGTGGTTGGAAGAGAGGCGCCCACGAGTTGTTCCCTTTAGCATGCAAGTACTGTTGCGGAGAGCCATACAGAGAACTCTAGCATTTCCTTGTGGAACGCTAAGGTAACATCAGATTCTCACTCAATGATTGACATCCAGATGTCCCTCATTATGAGGTTTGCTGCTTTTGTTCATGTAATTTCTGCCAAGCTGTGGTTGGGTTGTTTCTACTAAAGAAGCTTGGAGAAGCGTCAATTTGCACAAATCAGAGTTTGTTCAGTATTCCGAATAAGTTTTGAAGTCTCTGTTAGCGCGTTTTGCCTACGATCGATTCTTGCCCTGCTGGCACATCTGGAGAAATTTTGTGCAATGTGTCTTGGCAGGATATCCGCAGCTCTGATGGATACGGAAAGGCAGAGGGCCGGTAAGCCACGAAGGCGTCAGAGAAGCTCAGGTGCAAGAGCCGCTGCAGCTGCTCCTGTCGCCCCTGCTTCCCTGGGGCTCAGGCCCACCATCCCGCAGTTTCAGCAGCAAGCCAACATGTCCAGCACCACCAAGGAAAGCCTGACAGAGGCCACTTTCGCCTCCTTTGAGCTGTCAGCGGCGACCCTGAGGTAGAAATTCTTCACCTTGCCCCTCAGATATGCTCACGGGGTGACCATCACCTTGTATTGTTCTTCTCATCGCTGACATTTGCCATAGCTGAGTTCTTGTATTTTTTGGATGATAGGAGCTTTGTGATGGATGCAGGGGTATCACAGAGGTGATGGGATACACAAACTGCACCAAAGTACAAGCAGAGACGCTGCCAGCCACGCTTAGAGGCTTGGACGTTGTCTGCAAGGCAAAGACTGGAACAGGGAAGACACTGGCTTTCCTCATCCCAGGAATTGAGAGGGTGTGTATCTCCTGGACCTTCTCCTGTTAATGTGACGAGGAACTGACACTGCAGCGGCAAGTACTTGCAGCAAGTAGTTGTGAGAAGGGCCTGCCCAATGCCTTAATCTAGTATTTGTGCGATCTGCAGATGCTGGAGGCGCCTGCTGGAAGGGGCAAAATTGCAATGCTGGTAATCAGTCCCACACGTGAGCTCGCAGCTCAGATTGCTGAGGAGGCCAAGCAGCTCACAAAGCACCAGAACCTGGCTGTTCAGGTTGGAGACCTCGTAACAGGACACCCACACCTGTTACCATTCTTGACGACTGATACACAATGTTGGGTCACCATGTTTCCATTGGTTGTGCCATGCAAAAGCAATGTACGTGTGTAGCAGTACTCATTTGTGCTGTGACACGGCAGGTGATGTTTGGCGGCACAAACATGAACAGGGATATCACTGACCTGCAAAGGAGAGTGCCTGATGTGCTGGTGAGTTTCCCTTGCTCCTTCGGGATCCTGGCCTGCTAGGCCATGTAATTGTAGTGTCTGCTATCACTAGGTGAATAGGGGTTCTGCTGCATAGGATTGCGCATTGGAATTGAGGCATCTTTTAGATCACACCTGCTTCATTTTTGATGCATTCTCTGCGCTTCCCTACTGCACTTTTGGCTTGCATTCCACTGATGCTATATTACCAATGAGTTGGTTGCCTCTCTGTGCAGGTGGCCACGCCTGGGCGCCTGCTGGATCACCTGCAGAACACCGGCACGCTGCCCCCCATGCTGAGCAATCTGCGCATGCTTGTGCTGGACGAGGCCGACCGCTTGCTGGACATGGGATTCAGGTGCTGGCCTGGACTGATCCTTTCACTGGTCCCCCTCAGTGCTGTCTCACGTAATTGATGCAGTGAGAGCAATTTGGTTCACCCAAAGCATGGATAATTCCCTACCCTAGAGGCTTCCGAGAAAATGTGCCTTTCAAGCTTGCATGCCATGACTGACATTGGGCTCTTTGGGTGCATTGGCATTGGGATGTAGAATTTTGAATCTTCCAAGCATGGCGGTTGTAGGCAGGAGATTGAGAAGCTTGTCCGGATGCTGCCGCCCAAGAACGGGCGCCAGAACATGCTGTTCAGCGCGACATACCCCAGCAACATACGTGAGCTGGCCGGCATCGCTCTGCGCCCAGAGTACCAGGTTGTCGACACTGTCGGGGAGGAGGACACGCACGCCGCAGAGACGGTGCGCATTCCAGTTAGAATTAAGTTCTGCTGTCATTATGTTGCTATCTTGAGCGCACTTCACTGACTCAGAATGCATGCTTTGAGCAGGTGCAGCAGCAGTACATAGTCACGTCCATGGAGGATCAGAATGCGCATCTGCTTGCAGTCATCCGGCAGCACATGAGCGAGGACCCCAGCTTCAAGGTGCTGTGATGCTTCTCCCAAAAAAAAGTCATGTACTGTGACGGCATGATGCGACCTGACACATGGACGTAATGCTATCCGATCGAAGCGCGGCCGCATCTACTCAAACCTGACAGGGGCTGTGTGCGCGCAGATCATGGCTTTCTTTGTGACGGCCCGCGTGACGCAGTTCTACTGCGAGCTCTTCCAGGCCATGGGCATCCCCGTGCTGGAGATGCACTCGCGCAAGAGCCAGGCGCAGCGTACCAAGGCGGCCGACCAGTTCCGCGCCAGCAAGGGCGGCTGCATCATGTTCAGCTCCGATGTGTCTGCGCGCGGCGTCGACTACCCCGATGTATCCCTCGTTGTCCAGGTCAGCCATTCCCCCTCAGCTCCAACACGTTGCTCTGACTGGGAAGCTTCTACACCGCTGTGCTGTGCTGTGAACTTTGGCGTGGGACTGGACTGTTGTCGGTTGGCAGTGGCGCTTTGATTTGCCAGGAACTGTGATGGACATGCAGGTCTTGCCTGAAAAGCGAGTCACTTGGTCGCTTACGGCCATCTATTTATTCCGTGGGGAACTGACTTGCCTGTTGCGGCGCAGCTGGGCCTGCCCATGGAGAAGGCGCAGTACGTGCACCGACTGGGCCGCACGGCGCGCGCCGGCAAGAGCGGCAAGGGGCTCATCATCCTGGGCGACTACGAGTCCAACTTTCTCAACTCCCTCTCTGACCTACCCATCACAGCTGCGCCGAGCCCCTCGCCCCAGGTCTTTGCTGGAGCCCAGGAAGCCGTCGAGGCCGGCCTGGCCGCTGTTGCCTATGCCTCCAAGGCACAGGTGAGAAACCATTGCCACCATCCAGGTTCTCTATCCCTGGCATCGTACCACAGGAGGACATATATAGCCCGTCACTCAGTTGTGAAGACACTGTGTTGCGAAGAGCAGCTGTCAAGATCAGTTACTAAAGTGGGGCATGCATGCGCTGGCAGGCTTACAGGACCTGGCTGGGCTTCTACAAGGGCTTCTGCAAGATGTGCAAGTGGGACTCAACGCGTCTCATCCAGGCTGCCAATCAGTATGCAGTCACTCTGGGTGCGCCGCTTCCTGCTCCATATTATACAATGTCGCATCGTAGATATGTCATCTTTAAAGGACTGTTCTGTGCCTGTCACCGATTGCTGTGCAGATAGCTGAGGTGGTCCAACACCTTCTTCTTGTGGCAATGCAGCTGTGTGTGCTCCATCCTTGCGCTGAAGGGAAGTTGCTTTGGTGTGCAGGTTGTGGTGCACAGCCCCCTCCAATTGAGAAGAGGACAGTTGGCAAGATGGGCCTGAAAGGTCAGTGCCTACCAGCCATTCTCCTAATGCTGTGACGGGTTTGCCTTTCACTGTGTTGCCAGTGTGAGCACCATATTTCTCCAAGGAACGGATGATATCATTATGACCAATTCGTGCTCTGCAGGTGTGCCGGGGTTGAATATTGTGGCTTCCCTGGAGGGTGAAGGTGGACGTGGAGGAGGCGGCGGAGGAGGACGCGGGGTATGATATATTGTCTCTCTCAAATTTGCCTTGGATTTGCCTTTAAATTTTTTTAGAAGATGTTATAGGGCCTGGGGCATATGCCTTTCCTATTCCTGATGCTGCCTCCAGGATGACAAATCTTTATGATGCAATCATGTCTATTTAGAGCTGTTTCCAGCTGGCAATTACATACTTAGCGCCTAAGATGTTCGATAGCAGTATCTTTGGCTTGCGGAGTGACCAGTGCCTGTTGGAGACGCCTAGCACAAGACTGGGACAGCCAGAAGGCGGCTGATTGTGTTGCTTCAAGTCACCGTGACAAGCATGCATGTGAAAAATTTTGAGCTGATGTGCTCATGGTGGTTTTGTGCTTACAGGGGCAGGGGCGGTCATCTGGCGGCGGCAGGGGAGGGCAGCAGCAGCCCAGGCAGAACGCCAGCGCCGGCGCAGACCAGGGCGGCAGTTCCAGCCAGCAGGGATATGGCGGCTGGAGCACCAGCAACGGCAGCAATGGCGGGGGCGCTGGCAGGGGCACGGGATCAAGCAGAGGGAGGCCAGCCAGGGGCGGCACCAGCTCTTCGAGGGGCACCAAGAGGGCGCATGTGTCCCCATATTGACTGGTTGCGCAGCATGACTTCACACCAGGAATTAGATGTGATCTTCAAGCAAAGTGAAATTGCCACCTTTCGGCTGGTGAATTGACTGGGAAGTCCTGTGATCAACATGGGAACCACTTGTGAAAGTGCCAGTCTTCAAACCCTATATAGATATATTCATGAAGCCGCTCATATAGGTAATTTGCAGGTTTTCAGATATCGAACGCATGCCCTTCGTACAGTATATCAATTCTTTGGATAGGAGGTTTGTTACGATTTATGGTGGCCTGTACTGTTTGGGCCTATATAGGCCCATATATCGTACTTGTATTTCTAATTTCTGCCATAGATGTCTCCTATTATCCAGACGTTGTTGGGCAGATAGAATGCTGCCAGTGATACGCTCACCTGGGTGACACATTTCAATTGCACGGGGCGCCCTGCCCAGTATGTGTGTAAAGAGAATTATTAGTTTAATAATTATAATTAAAAGTAAATAGGTACGTGTGTGGCTGATAGAAATCTTGCATTTTTTCAGCGCTGGGCTTCCGGGGTGAGAGTAAATTGGGACTCACCCTCAATCAAGTAAGTTTTGATTGCAATAGTTTGGGTTCGGTCCGCATAAAACCAGCACGTCCCCAACAACAAATTGCAGCTGCGCATGCATATAGAGTTTGTTTCTGGTTTATATTTTTATGCAAGTCAAGTAAGGATTACACTGATGTGAACAGTGATTATTATTGACTATCGCCCAGCGCTGAGCCCTAAGCGCTGACTATCATTGAGAATCAGACAGCCTCTAACAATTGTTCTGCTTTGGGCGATTTTTCAATTGAAAGGGGAACGATCTCTCACTAACATGAGACGATCATTAAGTATCAACCGCGCTGAGCCCTAGACCATGACTAACATAAAGACTTGGCCCTAAGCCCTGAACCTTCACAGACTACCATGTGACCATCATAAATCTTCATCTCAGGGTGCATGTTTGGCTCTGACTATAATCTATGACATGGCCCTAAACCCTAGCCATCACTGACTATCATCTTGCAATCATCTTCAAACCCTAAACCATTACTGATTATTATCTGACCATCAAAAATCTTCATCTCAAAATGCATGCTTGGCTTTGACTATCATCTCAACTTGGCCCTCAACCCCGAACCTTCACAGACTATCCTCTGACCAGCATAAATCTTCATTTCAAAGTTCATGCTTGGCCCTGCATATCATCTGTGACTTGGCCCTAAACCCTAACCATCACTGACTATCATCTTGCAACCATCTTTAAACCCTGAACCATCAGTGAATATCATCTTACCATCAAAAATCTTCATCTCAGGATGCATGCTTGGCTTTGACTATCATCTTGACGTAACCCTAAACCCTGAACCTTCACAGACTATCACGTGATGTTAGGAGCTCATTCGTCGGCTAGCTGTCGCCGGCATTACGTGGCAGATCTCATTCGGCCACTAGCTGTCGCCGGCAGCCTAGGTGCTTGTGGAGTGGGCCAAGCACGGGTCGCCACCCGGGCTTGGAGTGCACTATAGAGACTCTATTGCACTTAGAACATTTACTTGAGTTAGAAGGGACTGCGGAGCACACCGAAACCGCTCGCGGGGCGCCTTTAGGGGTTAGCGCTCGCCCATCGGCCGCGGGCCGCTCCCCTAGTACTTGGTCTATGGTTGTGCGAATGTTGACTGCTATGGCTCTAAATTTTAGGGTTTAGGGTTTAGGGTTTATATTTTAGGAGTGTGGGGTTTAGCCAAGTTGAAATGGCCACAAGTGGGCAAGGGAGACCTTGTCCTAGTGCTCCTCAGGCTCAAGGACTCTGCTTGTGACACCAACTTGACATCCAAGTGGGGGCTTGGCCTGTGGAAGGCCCACATTAGTTCAAGCATGGCTAGGCATGATGGTAGGATGATGATCAAAGACCCATGATGGGCCTTCCATGATGATTAAGGCAATCATTGAAGGTGTGCCCCCTTGGCCCCACCCCCTTTGCATCCTTGTGGACCCCAATGAGCTCCATGCATGCCAGCCAGGTGAGAGGCTCTGCATAGCTCCAAGATAGCTTGGCTTGCAATAGTCACTATTCTGGCACCGTGGATAGTCACTATTCTACCAAGCCCCCGAAGCATGAGAATTCGCCTAAGTACTCACGAGGTTGCTTGCTGGGCCAGAATAGTGACTATTCAGGACATGGTGCAGGATAGTGACTATTCAGGACATGGTGCAGGATAGTCACTATTTACAGCGACATCAAGTCCCAAAAAATCCGAACGGAACCTTGTTGCGATGCTCGCGGAAGGGGTTTCTTGACCCAACGCGTGGACTGAAACAGTCTGACCCAGTCGATATTGGTGCAACTTGAAGAAATCACCTCCGAACCGTTCGGCGACTCTGGATAGTTACTATTCTGGGATGCAGGTAAATAGTCACTATTGTGCAGCCACAGCGCTATATCGTCACTATCCTGCAGCCAGCACCGGTTTCGGGAGAAAAGCACTCACTTGCGCGGCGTGCGGTTGGCTCGAGGCGAGGCCTGGTTCTCCGCTCGTGTCCCCCAGCTCAGGGTTGCAGCACTGGGGCCTGTGACAGGAATGCATACACTCTTGCTTGGGTGGCTCTGCAGGCGGGTTGCCCCGAGCCAGCCAGCACATGGTCCTGTGCACCCCTATCATCAACGCTCCCTTCCTCCTCTGGCCTGAGGCATACCAAGAGCCTAGCTGGAAGTACTTGTACCGATCCCCGTGGATGTTGCACCTGTGCTCCTGGGGCAGCGGGTGGGGCTTGACGTAGAGACACCGAGCCTGTGGCTGCCTTAGAGCACACTCCGGGCTGGCCAAGTCCTGATCCCAGCCACCCTCAACCACCATAGCATTCACCGCCTAGGCAAGAGCCACACCCACAGCCTTGCTGATGGGGGGGGTGTCCCTAGCATAGTACCTCCGCTGCCAGGGGCCTGCCGTGCGAGCAACAATGTCCATAGTGTGGCCTAGCCCCGTGAACATGGTGCATCCTCTATGTGGCAAGTGGGACTCCCTCACACACTCTACGATGAAGTTGAAATCAGCCCAGGTGATCACTGAGTTGGGATCTAACAAGGAGTCCAAGCTAGTCCAAGGAACAACCATCTGGGGATCTAAGCAAGCAAGATGTTCGAGCTCACCCTATATTCTTCGATCTCCATGCTCCCTGGCACTTATGGCGTCCCTCGAGTTGTGTTTGCGAGCGTTCGACCGTCGGAGGTTCGCGTCGGAGGTTCCGCGTTACGCTTCCGTAACCGCTGACTGCGCGCGAGCAGAATAGTGATTATCCTGGCCGTGCACGATAGTTACTATTCTGGGCGCCCCGGGGGTGAGGCCACGCGAATTCGTCTAAGGTGGATTTCCTGGGGTTTTTATTTTTACACCTAGTGTTTTGGGGTTGGGGTGTCCAAAAATGGACCCCGGTGTTAAGGGTGATCTTGGGCAATTTCCATGTGCTGATCACGCCTATGAAGTCAAAACTTGGAAAGTCGACCTCCTTGGCTCTCTATAACGCCTCAAACATGGTTTTAGGCTAGGGTTTGCATAGGGTTGGCTCTAGCTTCTCAAAAAAGGGGGCCTATGGCATAGTGGAAAGACTTGCAATGGGACATATACATATAAGGCTTTCATTTGATGCATGTCTCACCAAAAGTTGCAATGCCGTTTTGGAGCTATC
>JADEYI010000155.1_pt1 | contig 129552 bp, 219 predicted proteins | sample 8542331 | NCBI WGS metagenome assembly JADEYI01 (sample SAMN16510988, study PRJNA670497) | mine drainage metagenome | isolation source: biofilm near Copperflume 1 | place: Germany: Marsberg coppermine Kilianstollen | collected 2018-02
TCTCTTAGGTATCGCATTATCCTCCTGCGGGAGTGCTCTGCGTGCCCCAACTCTTACAGGTTTCCCCAAATATCCTATTGCATGCGTGCTGGGAAAGGGGCGATTGGCACCTATGTAAAAACGGGGGCCCCCCCTTAAAAAAAAAAAAAAAAAAAAAAAAAGGTCAAGCACTCCTTGCCGCTACCCACTCAGCTCTCCGCTGGAGGCCAGCCCGCCGTACAGATTGTCAAGATGGAGTTTGCCGCGAAGTTGAAACATTTCCCTACGACAGCCGGTGTAATGTAGGACAATTTCCTATATCCTATGGGGCCAATCTTTTGGTGCCCTGAGTATATCTCATACAGCAGCCCGAACTTGATGATGCAGGAATGTTGGAAGTACAGACGGCCGCTGGCAGCAACACTGGCACCTCCTGCCCGATTGCGCTTGCAGCCTTATCAGCTGATTCTTAATCGCCGCGACGGGCGACGCTGCAAAGTGAGCCATACATTAAGTGAGATCTGCATCTTGAACTGCAATTCCTTAAGCTCAAGGTGGCCCAAGGCAGCTTACAGGAGTGCTTCACTGTCATCCACCGGCTTGGCGGCGGCTGGAAGAGGCCCTAGGGTCTGCAAAGCGTATGGACGTCGATGGCTCGCTGGGGGTCTGACTGCCATGACCGGATAGCCTGAAACGAGCTGAGCAGGCTGGCCAGAAGGCAGCGAAGGTGGTTGTAGTGCAAGGTCCCTGGGCAGCAGCTGCTCTTGTGTCCTTCTGTGTGCTGGCCGCTGCGCTCAATGCCCCCAGCCCCCTCTGGCTCTGATTGCCTGCCCTGGAAACTGGACCCCATTTGCGGAGGAGGTCTTCAGGGGTCTAGGAGCTCTGCTTTTGGCTCTGACAGCTTTTTGCGAACGGCCCCAAACATCCCTCGGGAAGCCTTTAAGCTCCTCTACAGCTGCTTTCTTTGCACCTGTGCAAGAATGGCGAGGAGCCCTGTTTGTGCCAAAGACAGCAGCTTCGATGAACATGGCCGTTGGGTGCGCAACGAGCACGAAGTTACGGTAAGACTGGAAGACGTCCACTGAGAAGGCAATTGTGCTTCTGCCAGTTCTCTGCGGCAGGCACTACACTTTTGGAGCATTGCTAGCCAGTAGCGCTTCTTGGTAGACTTGTGCTAGCGAGGGGGCCGAATTTTTCATAGCTGGCTATCTGCTGAGGTGATCAGAGACTCAGACTGTGCCTTGCTGATCTGCCACTTGAATGACTGAACACTTCATTTCTTTCATACGTTGGTTTGATTGCCTTGGTGCTTTGCGAAGGGCTTGCTTGCAATTGGCCGAGACTGCGCGTGCGTGTGCTGCGCCATTCCTATTCATTCCAATAAGAAATATAGTTCAGACAGTTGTTGAGATTGCCATGCATATTACTATACATGCATACGGTACAAATAGCAGAAGAAAACCCGTTCAAGCCGACGCGCGTCCTATATTGCTGGAGTCTGCACATCTTGCAGGGTGAGAAGTGCACCCAGCGCTTCTATCCGGAGTCCAAGCGGGGAGTACGGCGGGAGTACCACCGTGCATTCGCAGCGGGGAGGGCCCTCGATCCGGGCCCTCGATCCGTGCCCCTCTCTAAATTCCCAAATGAGAAGCAAGGAAGCTGACCAGAAAGTTGCTATGCGGCTGGCCAGCTGCTGCGGCGCGTTGCCTGCGAAATTACAAGGGCACCAGCAAGAAAAGCAGGCTGCTGGCAAGCATGCAATGTAGATTTCTTCTCTCCTTACAAAAAATCGATAAGAAGATATGCTAGCAGATGGCCAGGACGATGTGTTAAACAGCTATCTGTACCGAGTGCAGGGTACTCCACATTGGGACGGCTGGTCCGAAGAAATTTCAATTAAAGAATTGTGATCGTCAAATTGTGTGGTACACCATTCTGCTGACCCTCCAGCCATACCAGAGAAACACCTCTATTATACCCATGCCAGTCATAATCGCTTTCCTGGTTGGCATCATTATATTGTATACCAGGTTGGTGCCCAAGAACTTGATGCAGGTAAAAACAAAGACGTTAATATCTACTGACAAAACTTGTGGAGATCAATATCACTGTGCTCGAGCACTATGACAAGGACGATCGCGCAGTAGAGGACATGCAAGCGCTGGGGACACTCGACCAAGTGTGATCAAACGTCAGCAAAAGTACAGTACGGGCAAATCTCTGAACTGGTAAGGATAGGCGAGAACAGTCAGAAATTCCCTTTCAGCAACATCCAGCAGTTGCTGCTTCCAGAAATATTGGTTCAAGGGCTTCCTCGCACATCTCTGCAAGATCAGCAACTATTCTTAGTAATGCCCCTCTCCACCGCTCACCAAACTTCCTGGCCTGCTCAGCAATTTGCAGGAACTCCTCCCTTGAGTCTCCAAACCAGCCTTCTAGGATGCGCGCTATCCGTTCAGGCTTTCGCTCGAATCTGCCCAGCTTGTTGTCCACCACAAAAGGCACATTACCTTCTTCCTGCAGGGTCATCCGTGATGCCTCAGTATGGTTGGCAATCCAATCAATGATCAGTGATTGTATATTACTGCAAGAGGCTGCCCATGGTGGGGCTTGCTTGACCAACCTGGCAGGGGATGAAGCCATTGAGGATGAGTGGCAAGCCGCAGATGAGCGCCTCGGCGATCGTGCCAGGCCCAGCCTTGGTGATGGTAGCATCGCAGGCCGACATCCACTCGGCCATGTTGGTCACAAAGCCACAAAGCTTCACTTTCAACCCGCCGGGAAAGTCCCTGCGCCGACCAAAAAGCCTTTAGCGCTAGCAGATTAATGCATCAAATGAGTGACACATGGCGTCAGAGACAACCATCCGGCAGAGACAACTGTTTGGGAACCGCACCTGTTCTGGAGCCGCTCTATGAGCGCCTTGTTGCGGCCGCAGATCGCGACCACCTGACAGGCCCCGCCCAGCCTGTCATCCAGGGCATCCAGCGTCTGCTCTATTGCGCCCATGCCCTCGCCGCCTCCTGGGCAATTGCAGAGAGGTATGTGATCGAGGGACATGCGGTTGTCTTATCACACACTGCGCAGCTGTGCCTCTGAAGCAGAATCAAGTGCACAGTGCCACCTGAGCCGCTCCAGCAACCCACCGATGAGCAGCGCTGTGGGCAGGTGCCTGTCCAGGCCCAGCTTCTTGCGCAGCGAGTTCTTGGACGCAATTTTGCCGCTGAAGGCCGGGCGAATGGGCAGGCCGTGCACGGTGATCTGGTCCTCCTTGAGGCCGTTCTTGAGGGCGCTGCGCTTGCAGTACTCGGTGGGCACAAAGCAGCGGTCCACCAGCGGGTGGAACCACGTGTTGTGGCAGGTGGTCAGGTCAGTCACCACCGTCGCAAAGGGCACAGGTGTGCGCCCGCCCTTCCTGCGTCATCACACATCCCCTCAGTTTTGCCTCGATGCAGAACATCTGCTAGACCAGTCCCAGACATCTTAGCAGGCAATGCAAAACTGACTGCAGCAGGCCCAGCACCAACGTGCGTCTGGGCTGGAGAGTCCCATCTTTCGCAGCAAAGCAGCCAAAAAAAAAAGAAGGCGGTTCCAGTCAGCCCACCTGGCCTGCTGGCGGAGGACACGCAGGGGCACCAGCTGCATGAGGGGGTGCACGCTGACGACCAGGTCCGGCTGGTACTTGTCAAAGGCCGCGCTAACTTGCTTGGAGACAAAGAGCGAGGAGATGGTCTGTGTAGGCACGTGGATGAACCGTGGCTGCTGACCGTAGTAGCCAATGCGCCACATCAGGCTGTTCCGCACCATGAACGAGTACGTCTTTGGCAGCTGGTTGAAGGGGTAGGGCGTGTGGTTGCTCCAGATGTCCACATAGTCCACCTGGCAGGCACAGCAGGCTTCCTGGTCATCACTTTGTCTAGTCACCAGGTTAGTCGAGGTTCCAGGGATGTGATCTGTGGACAGCCACAGAAAGTACTATATTTAACTTCTCAAGCAGGCTGTCCAGGTTGTCGCCGTTCGACGGCCTCACCTGGTACTCATCTCCGTAGAGCTGCTCGAACCCAGCCTGCAATGCCTCTGCACTTGCTCTGTGCCCGCCCCCCGTGTCTGACATAAGAACCATGACCCGCTTCCGTCTCTTGCCCGCTGCTCCGCGCCCTGTGCAGCACACCCTTAGATCTGCTGGTGATGGTCCATTAGGCAGCATCGCATGTCGCTGCAGGTAGCGTACCGCAGGTAAAGACAATGAAACTATGAATACACAACGTCTGCACAAGCATCTTGGTAACTCACTCCTGCCGAAGGAGAATGGCCACAAGAAGAACGCATGTGATGGCCCCCTATGGCCCTCCTGCAGAGCATCGTTCGAATTACGTGCAGAGTGAGATTGCTTGCTTGACTATGAGACTGCACAGCACAGAGAGAGGCAGAACTAACAGTTTTGGTTCCCTTGCTCAAACATCTTGGCTGAAGGTTTCTTCGCTCATACGATAGGCATTGCTGCATGCTCACCAGCCAATAGTCGCCACTCGATCCTGGCTGGCCTGCAGAGTTGTGGCATGATCCCCCAGTGCTGTCTCTACTCCTCTGCCTTCTGATACCGCGATTGCTGCTTGGTCCAAAGGGGAGCCTGCAGCTGACGGTGGGCTGTTTGAGTTCGCTATCCTTGTTGGCTGAAGTCCTTCTCTGTGACAGGGCACTTAGCGGGAGTACGTGGAAAAATTTTCCTGCACGCTCAAGCCCACAATTAGCAGCGGGTTGACCTTCCATAGCGAATGAATGGGGTTACAAATGCATTATTTCAATGCTGATCATGTTTCTCTTTGAATCTTCGGCAGCCGATTGCTGCCTATCCGCTGACGAGGACCCAGATGGAAGCCAGCGGGATATAGGGTTTCGAAGTGAGGGTTTTGGAGCCATTCCAACTCCACCCAAACCTTTTTCCACTCTCAATAGGGCTGAATGCAGGCCTGCCCTCGTGAATAACCAGAATTGCGGGACAATTGCCGGTAAAGCTTCAGGAGCAAAAGTTCGCCTATTTTCCATAAATTTTCCTGCTTTCCAGACCTGCCTGGTTGAGGGCAGCGATGGCGAGAGATAGAGACGAAAGGGACGACAGAAGGGACAGAGACAGGGATGATAGGGGCAGGGGACGGTCACAGATTGACCTGGAAAGAAGAAGAGACAGAGACCCTGGAGAACGTGATCGAGATCGGGAAAGAGAAAGAGAGCGCGAGCGAGAAAGAGAAAGAGAACGTGAGCGAGGGAAAGACAGGATGAGGGACAGGGACAGGGAGAAGGTCAGGGACAGGGACAGAGACAGAGACAGAGAAAGGGACAGAGAAAGGGACAGGGACAGGGACAGAGAGAGAGTCAACAGGCTTCCAAGCACCAGTCATGGAAGGTGCCTCTCAAGGACTCTCAAGAGCATTGTACTCATGCTTTAGCAAGCCAGGAGGATCTGCCAAGTTCTCAGCAAGTGCCTAGCGAGTAAAAGTGTATATTGGAATAAGCAGGTCGGCTGAGCGGGACAGCGGAAGGGAAAGACCACCCAGGGAGGATGACGGCCACAAACACCTGGAAGCTGCTCGCAAAAGGAGCCGAAGCAAGGACGCGCAAGCAGAGGGAGAGCATGTTGAGGATGACCGTGCCAAGCGCCAAAAGCCAGCAGAAAATGGGGTGAGCTTGCCAGAAGAGGTGAGCTTATCTGCAACAATTCATCAACATTCAGAGTTCCAAGCTCAAGCCCTGCACGTATGAAAATTGAATTTTTGTGAAGGGCCTCTGTCAATTCTCTCTTCTCATGAATGTTCAGGTGGGCCTCGATGCGGGCATTTCCTCAGAGGAAATGCAGATGATGGCAGCCATGGGCATCCCATTTGGATTTGAGTCGACGCAGGGAAAGCATGTTGAGGATGATGCAGTCAACGCTGGTGCCGTCAAAGCAAAGCAAACTCGTAAAGCACGGCAGTACATGAATCGCAAAGGCGGTTTCAACAGGCCGCTGCCCGCCGAGAGGACTGGAGAGGTGGTCCCCAGGGATTAGGCCCACCGTGTGTACATTCTTCTTTTCATTCTGTTGGCTTTAGAATATTTTTTAATGGCTACAAACAAGGTAGGCCACACTATGACACTCTTCTGTATTCTGTCACCTCAAGGAACTTCCTTTGAAAGCATGCAATCTTTGTTGATTGGTACAATTGTATGCATCCTCTCCTGGGCTAATTGTGATATCTGGAAGTTTTGCAGATATCCGTTTCAATCAAATAATTTGATGATGTTTACAGATTTTGTCACACTCAATATCGCTCATCTTGCATTGCAAACAGCTGATGCATGTGCAAAAACAGACCAACAAGCATCCTGCGCCAGCAGCTTTATGACATGTCCTTTGTTGTGCATTCCTAGTACACTTGATTCCTGATGTCCTCCAGCTTCTTGAGGATTTCTCCGGGCGTTCTCTCCAATTCGTCAGCAATGCTCTTCTGCTTGGCTGCTGGTAGCTGCGAGAATTGTTCGCACAGGTCTCCGTCAATGACATCCTTCACCTGTGATCGTAAGAGACACACGATTAATCACCGGCCAACTCCTTTGATGTCACCTTCATGGCTGCAAAATGAAAGCCAATGGTCTTGCTTGGTCATGCAGCAAGGCATCATAAGCTGAGAGAACTTACTGGGAAGTAGGAGCCACGGTAGCTCATGTGGTCACGTCCACCCATGGGAGGGTGTTCCTGCCGCAGGTGCATCTCCAAATGGCTGAAGAAATCCACATCCTCCCTGGAAGGAAAGGGTAGCATTGCACCTGCACAGACAGCCTCGCTATAACCCCGCTGCAAACACCTAGTGCAGGACAGCTGAGTCAGTAATTTAAATAATGACCTGCCCTGTATTACCCAAGTATCGATACACAGCTCACGCTGTCGTTGGTCATTTTCACAGCAGAAACGGGCAATGTGTACCTATTGCGCCCATGACCGTTGCATATAGCAGCACTTCTCTGCCACCCGGCTGCAGCACAGCCCGCTGCAGGGAGGTGACCAGATCGCCCACGTGGAAGTTGACAACATCCTCCAGCTTGTGGGGTGCGCCGTTCAGGAGGCCAGCCGCGCCCGCAAACTTGCCTCCTGTGGGGTCCTCCTCCACCTGCCCAGATGAGCAATCAAAGCATCAAGACCAGTGCATCAGGTCCAAAATAACCATATTGTAAAGCACTTGTGCTGCAGCCAGCACACAGCCAGGAAGGGCACCTGAGTGGAGACATCCCGGGGCAGGCGGGTGACGAAGATGTTGCAGAACTTGTCTGCGCCGGCAACTGTGTCGTAGTCCAGGGGCAACGCGGCCGTCAGATGCCTGGGCGCTATGTCATCCGCGTACTCGTACAGGGCGTTCTCATTCGCCTTGTACCGGAAGTAGTGCATGGACTCCTGGCAGCACCCCAACACGCGCGTCAGTGACACAGAGCCAACAGGCGGGCGCAACAGCAGATCGACAAGCTGCCAACGAAAACGCTTCAGTCTGGAAGAGCGCGCACCTGCAAGTCGCCCACAAAGATGCGGTCTCCGCTGGTGGCCAGCGTGGCGATGTGCGTGGGCAGCTTGCGGTGCTCACACTTGCGCAGAAGCTTCTTCTTGCCAGCCTCATAGATGCGCAGCGTGGGCCCCACGCCGGCCAGCAGCCGCCCCTTGAATGCGGCCAGCGCGCCCGGGATGCCCCCCGTGGGCGTCTTGTGTATGAGCTCCAGCTGCCGCCCGCTGTCCCTGAAGCGGTACAACCTGATGTAGCCCTCTGCGCAAACAAAGAGAACCACCGTCATGGCCCATGTGGGGTTGAAACTGCATGAGCAAAAGCATGCTGCGTTCATAGGAGACGCTGAGGACATTAGCAGAATGTAGGTAGCCAGCCATAATGCGTACCGTCTGCAGTGCGTGGGTAGAATGCCAGGCCTTGCACTGTGCCAACGGCAAGCACCATGCCTTCCTCCGGCCAGTTTGAGAAGCGCAGCAGGCAGAGGCTCACGGCAGCCTCGTTGCCATCCAACTCCAGCACACTGCAAGTGGTCGAAAGCTCAACAAAAGAATAGGAGCAGGCATTTAGGACCATAAGTTTTCCAGGACAGCAACTGCAGGCAGTCTGGAGACACACCATGCACAAGCGAGCCTGTATCTATCTAAGGCAGATGGGGGCTCACCTGGAGGTCTGCAGGGATGTGGGGTCGAGCACCCTGATGCATGAGGCCCATCTGCCAGTCGAGTTCTTGGGCGCACCATGCTGCTCCTCCTCCGCCGCCCTCTCCTCGTCAAACTCTATGCCCTGCACCGCAACGGGACGCTGTGAAAGTACCCAAGAACAGTCTTGAATGAATTGCAGGTGCAGGATCTGCAATTCTGGTGTTGTGAATTGCTGCGCCTACAAAACTCAAAAGTCCCATGATAGCTGATCATCAGCATCAGTGTTTAATGTCAAACACTGAAGCCCCCTTACTTCCGTGAGGGCGGCGTCCGTCTCCATGCCGTCCTCCACGGCCCTGCGGTCAGCCAGGGGCACCGCCGCATGGTCCGCCTCCGCCACAATGAGCATGTTGGACTCCGGGTGCACCACAAACTTGCGCGGCGTGTATCGCAGCCGGGTCACCTGTCGCAAGACCATCCTCGTCTCCTGTCTGGATGTCGTATGCATGACAGTGGTGACCTCCCAACAGCTTAGATATCTTTCAAAGTTCCCTCAGACTGCTGGAGGGAGCGGAGACAGAAAGAAGGGTGCCCTTGCCTGCTGATTGAAGGCCTCCCCGAGGCGCTCCAGTGTGAGGATGCGCAGCATGCTCTTGGACACAGCACAGAAGCCCTCGGGGCACTGATCTGAGGCAAAGCCGGATGCATAGTCCAGCGCCTCATATGACAACGGCGCCAGCGTATACCTGCCCATGTCCGAGTACCCCTGCAGTGTGGGAAGAAACGACTATGTCAAGAACCAATCATCAACTTTCTCATCAAGGCAATAGATGGTTGCAGCAGCGGGACATGCATGTGGTGGCAAAGAAATTCGGGTTGCGGCAGCAGGCAGGGAACGCACCAGCCAGGGCCTGGAGGACAGCGCGAGCATGGAGCGCTTGCCGCGCACAGACACTGCAAAGAGCTTGGGCGGCCGGGTGCCTAAGAAGCGCGTGCGCGTGTCGCTGAGCTGCCCCGTCACCTTGTCCACCTCCGTCCTCAACAGCACACCATTCAGCAGCCCTGCCACAACCATGCAGGAGGACGTGAGTTGCAGGGAGGAGCAGTGGTTTTTCACCTTCACCGTGCTGCCTCATCCAACACTCTGCGGAACTCCTTTCCTAACTGCCAAGAAAATGCAATGTCTCCCAGGAATTGCTGAAAGGGCAAGGGCACACCGATGTTCAAGAAGAGGCCCCCAGCGCCACTAGCATCCTCTCCCTTCCCTGCAATGTCGGCCGCGGGCGAGTCAATGAAGAGGAGGGACTCCGGCACGGCGCTCACCATTTGCACCGCCAGCGCGCTCATCATGTCCTCGGGATCCAGGCTCAATATGCGCACCTGCATGCACAACTCCTTCAGAAGAGAGTCCATGCTCCCACAAAGGGAAACCCCTGCACTGACAAAGACAAACACGTGAAGGTGATGAGAGACATGGCGAGGAGGTGGGACAGCACCGAGGAGTCATAGGAAGCCACGGCAAGGAAACGTGAGCGCTGGCGGCCCTCTGGCACGGGCGCAATGTCTAGGCAGACCACGTCCCCGGCCATCTCCTTCTTCTCCACCTCCATCAGCTGCCCAGTTGGGCTCAGCTCAAAGTAGATGAGCTCGCCGCCGCTCAGTGCAATCACAACCTGCACAGCATGTAGTGGGTTCTTCTCCATCTGAACGTTCTCAGATACTTGAATGATACGAACATTTATATAAGATGCAGGGGACTGTAGAAAATTACAAAAATATGGATGATATTGTCAGAACAGCAGCTGTGTGGGGTGAAGAGCACCTGCTGCTCATTCGTGGCTGCCTTGACAATGGTCCGCCGCCCTGGAGCCCGCCACTCATTCACACGACGATCCGCTCGGATGTGCCGCAAGCCGCTCGGATGCACCTGCCACCGCGGTCACATTCACAACCATTGCTCCCAGGCAACATGTACGGCCAGGCAGGTACAATTGGCAGCTGCATTGCATCTGTCTTGGAAATGTGTCACTTCCGCTAACCTGCAGCATGCTGTCATCCGTGAGCAGCTGTGTGCGAAGCGTAGGCACGGTCCCCAGGAAGCCGCTGTCATTGACCTCCACCACAGTCTCTCCAATTGACAGCACCTGCAGAGCAAAGGGCAAATCATATATCTACAACCTATCAGGTGACTTCACATTGCAGAGCAGACGCTCCTGCTGGCAGGAGAGGGAGGAACAGTAGGTGCACACTTTAGCTGGCGGCAACGTACCAGAGTGGCGTTTGTGAAAGAAACGATGATGTAGGCATCAAAGGGGTCGTTGACGCTGCGCTTCAGGGTCCACACAGCAGTGGGGTTCCCGGGCAGGGGGGACACTGCAATCTCCGTGGCCGCCAAGCCTGGCCGCAACACGCGCAGAGTGGACCGTGCACCACGGCCGCACATGGCATACAGCTGCGGAATCTCTTCCTTCAGCAGATTGGCCACCTGCGCTCAAAGCACTTTGACATCTGCTTCCTTGCAACAAAGTAAATGTATTCACCCAGCCTCGATTGTGCCCACTTTCAATAGGCATGGCGGCTATCCCAGAAATTCGGGTACCAGGCTGCAAGGCAGCTGCCGATAGCAGGACTGCTGGAAGAAGTTTCACAGGCAAGGTTGGCCCCACCTTGAAATCCATGATGGGACTCAGGCTTTCCACCTCGTCCACAAGCCGCAGGTTGCGCAGGGGACGAGGGTCGAAGAACACGGGCTGGAAGCCCTCCTGAGTCTCTGTCAGCTCTGCCGAGCTTGCCTCCACCGCATCATCATCATCGCCTATGCTCTGCAGGACCAACACAAGATCTGTGAGCCACTGACAGCATCCATGAGCAGTGCTGACGCTAGGACTCTAGAGATGAATGGAGAGAATGTGTTTGCAATAACACAAGGATCTTGATATGGCAGTGGTAAGGATTGCCGCACCAAGAACTGGTAGAGGGCGTGGTTGCCAAACTCTGACGCTGCAAAGAGGAATCCTGTCTTGAGGACGCAGATGCTGATGCAGGGCGGGATGGTGTCAAAGTACTTGATCTTGAGCTCGGTCACCGTGTCGCCCGAGTATGCCAGGGTGACCTTGTACAGATCGCCATACTCGCTCTGCAACACAATGATACCTCAGTAATCAGAGCACAGCCTCACAGATCCATCCAGTGGTATCTGAGATTCACAAGCAAGAGAAAACTGCACAGGAAGCAATGGGGCGCATACCTGCACAAGGAAGAAGAACAGGGACTTCTGCTTATGCGTCGCATAGGACACAATGAGGACGCCCCTGTCAATCAACAGTGATGTGCGCCGGGGAATGACCGCCCGCACATCCGCATGATCCTGGACAAATCACCACACCATCAATGCTGTGTTGCCGCTCAGCTGTGTGCAATGTTTGCAGTCCCTCCACATCAGACAGGCAGGCAGGCAGGACACCATGGACTCAGCGACAGCTCGCGCACCTGATTACTGTAGATGATGAAGTTCTCGGCGCACACAAGCACACCGCCAGGGCCATCAGCACCGCCCGGCACTGGGACAAGCAGGTTTGCGCCATTGTCCACCTCCTGGCTCCACTTTCTGGTCACATGATTCAGACCCAAGTCCAGCTCATACAGCGTCAGCTGCTTCTGAGCATTCCCCGCTGCCTCACCAGTGGGATCCTGCAAGCCAACAGATGCGTGCTTGTTTTCTGGTACCTCCAATGCTAAGAGCACCCCTGATCATGCTCTAAAGGAATACACAGCTCGATGCTACCAGCTGCCAGCGTCGCATACCTGATCCGCATCTGCATAGTCCAGCTCGATCGCTGCAAATACCGGGTTGTCGAAGCCCATGTCCAAGCCGATGACAGAGAACACAATGTTGTGCGACTTGTGGGCCTCCAGTGGCGATGAGATGGTCAGATTGGCTGCCTGATCGCGATTGAGCACATAGACCAGCTTCTGCTTCTCCATGGCCCCTACAGCAATGATTACCAGTGTTAGGCCCAAAACAATTGGTATTGCACTCTTCAACAAAGGGATCGTACTTGTGACCCCCTGGTAACCACATTGCAGTGCATGTCATGGCAGAACTTTGCAGAAAGATCAGACCAGCATATGCACCTATCAGGCAGGCACGCCCCTTGGGATCGACCGCCAGGTACTGTCCTGGCACTATGCGCCGGCATCCAGACTTGCCATATGTCTCCTGATGGATCTTCCTGAAGTAGTTCTGCTCCTTGATGTACTCCAGAATCACAATCCTCCCCGAGTCTGATCCCACAATGACGTAGTCCCTGGAGGCTCCCGTGAGGCGGAATGGTGCCAGAGATCGTATGCAGCCAAACACCTCTGTTGTGAAAATAGTCTGCACTCTTCCCGTGTCATCGGGGCGCAGCAGCTCCAATGTTTTGCCGCGAGACACCACGATTTCCTGAGCCTTTGGAGCCGAGAAATTTCCATATATAGCGCACTGCAGGACACAGATCAATTCTCAAAGCCATCATAGTAATAAGTGCCCAGATGGTCATGACAGTAATCGTTGCGTCTACGTCAACAATCTCCGCTACACCTTTCCAATACATTGCCGTTGCTGCTACCCTCCAGTTTCTCATTACATTGGTTGCATATGCATATGTAGGAGAACAAAAGAACAAGCACACTTCCACTCTATTACTACATGAGACAGGTATCAAAATACCTGGATTCCAGAGGCGCGACTCAGGGTCAGATTGTAAAGATACATAATAATCTACGACGCTGCTTCTGGAATTCAAGTCCCACAACCGTGCTTGGGCGAAGTTGATTGCGTGAAGTGCTTCAAAACGGCGTCGCTAACACTTTTAAGCCACGTTCATGTCCACTCATGGGATTTGCTGTTCTGGTGACCATTCTGAATAGAGAGGATTGCAGTTTCAGTGCTAAAGCATGTGTATCCGCATGGCATGTTGCGCCCACCGTGCACGTGCCCGTGCACGTGCCTTCAAATTTGTGGGCCGGGCCCCTCGCTGGCCTCGCTGGTTAGTCTATCGAGACACAAGTGAAACAAGGCGCAAAGATGCACATGTTGAAAGGCAGTGAGAATAGATCTTGATATCAACGATGGTGCCCGACACTTCAGTAGTGCTCCCGAGATCTACTTTGACAAAACCTGGTCTTGCTTAAGATTTAAAGTCTTTGGTCAAGCACAATACGCTCTCGTTCAAGTATCCGAGCTCAAAGCCTTCTCAGTGTGTGTATAGATATCGTATGCTGAGGGTGAGGTGGCCACCCTTTTAAGCCATCCTTTCCTTTGGCTTGTTCATCACTGCGCGGACTTATGTTGTGGGGTATAGGTTCTGAATTCTAATATGAATCTCATACAGCAACAACTTTAAGGAGCTTTTTGACGACGAGGAGGAGGCGGGTCACGTGTGGGCAAAGCTCTTGACCATGCCGCCTGCTAGTAGATTGGACTCCTTCTTGGATACTGACGATGCAAATAGGGCTTCCTTACACGTCTTGGCTGGTGGGAGACTGCTGCATCCCTACTGTCTCCTCAAGTCTTGCATCACGTCACTTGTGCAGCATGAGACAGGTGCAGCTGTACGTAACGGCCACCAGATAATATGAGATACTCTGTTTTTGAGATAAAGGGGACGTTCAGAAGTGTAACATTCCAATGGCTGTGCAGGGCCGTACATTGATGTGAATTTAGAGGAGGAGCTTGCTTAACTGCAAAATCTCTTCGAAGACTCTGAAGAGCTTGGCCGCATCTGGTCGATCTTGACTGTATTTACAAAACAGTGACGCTGCATTGAAAGCTTCACTGCGCTCCTTGGCCAAGGGTAAATGCCCATACCGCCGCATGCAATCTGTGTGGCTACTTGTGCCAATACGCAGGGTCTTATGGTCTACGTACTGCTGCCAAGCACCCGAGTGCTGCTTGCCCTTTTCTCTGGCAACTTTAGCACCTCTGCTTGGAATTTGAGACAATCAACAATAAACAGATTGCAACCACATTTTTTATAATTGCAGCCATTTTGTTTACGGCTGTTCCCAAATTGTATGTCTTGGGAGGTGACTTTTGGGTATTCAGGCAAGTTTTGGCAACAAGGCAGAAAGTCTATTGCGAGTTATTGCTATTTTTGGGGGGCATTTTATGTCCACTACTGACCAACTTGCGATTTTGTGCAGGGGAGCTGGCATGCGGACATGCAAGCAAGTCTGATCATGACTTGCGTGATTACTCGCGTGTGCCACTGTATTCAGCTGTGCTTGCCAAGTACCTGGGCATGAAGGAGCCACCCCTATAGTATGGCTTTTTCTTAACAACAATTGGAAGCACCTTCTTTGCAGCCCACAGGCTTCACAGAGCAAATGCCTTGTACGCAGAGAAGGCAGCAGCAAATCTTCCAGAGGAAGCAGAGAGGTTTGCTGAGCTTTCGGGTGTTGCGCCTTGACGATTGAGGAAAGCACAGATTTTGGCAGTCAATTCCGCATGGAGGCTGTTGCTGTGGCGCTGGGGGTTCCCCTGCTGTGGCTAGCCTTCAGCCATCCCCTCAATTAGCATTGAGTGTGTGAGGTAGTCCTCCCAGGAGTTGGGTACAGCGTCATGATTCGCAGCTACATGGGAGCAGCATCCAACCTTGCAAATAAAGTGCTTGTGCAGACAAGAGGGAACCAACAGTTACGTCACAATCCAAGCAGCGGGTGGACTTTTTTGTACTTGTTGGATGTATTTGATGTAGTGATCCTGCAAAGAGACTCGTCATCACACTCTTGAGGTACAATGACAATGTTGCAAGTTGTGACACCTGCTTTTGCTTCCCGGGATAGTATGCCAGGCATTATTGGGATACCAAAGTGCATCTGCAGTCTACTTTGCAGCTGCGACGAGTTCATGTGTCTATAGTTCTTATGTTTATGGGCTTCTGGCATGAATGCGCCATGTCTGGTGCAAAATTTTGAGTATAGGAAGCGCTGTACTGGACAGCTCGGAGGTTGCATCTGCTTGCACGCACCTTCCCCGGCTCCGGACGGTGTGTGGATTTCTTTTTATATCGTATCTTTTTATGCTGACTGTAGATAAAGCAAATGTCCTGAAGCTGACACATTTCCTCAAGTGTTGTTGCAAAAATTCGTCAGAGGTAATGATATGAGTGAAGTGCTATAAGTTGCTGCGGGTCTGTTGACATGATCGGTGCACCCTTATGGCCATCAGTGCATGGTGAATGCTGCTAAGCAAAGCGCCATGTTTTCTTTTGCAGGTTCTGCCTAAGAGTCCATGCGTGCTGGTCATCAAAGGAAGGCAGCGCCGCACTCCAGCGCCACCCATTTTGAAGCACAATTTTGTCCCGGGGAAGGGCTTGTCATGGATCTGTGACTATACAGACTAGACTAGGCGTAAATCGGTACCAGATGATCCTTTTGGGTTTGAAGTCCAGTCATTTGGGCCGTTCTGTGACAGCCTGAGGGCCAATCTGTGACAGACCAAGGATGGAAAATGAAAAAGGAAGTCTTACCCTGGGCACTTCTTGGGATCTGAACAGGATCGTGGCTCAGCCAAGATTAAGAAAGGCAAAAGGTGTCTTACTTAGGGAACTGAATAGATTACCACAAGTGAGTAGACAGAAGTGATTCAGCACTACAGGAAAACAAAAAAGGTGTGCGCTTGAAGTTTGAACGGGCGCCCACCACGGCAAAACTTTTTCAGCTTTTGCATGCAGTGCAGCACAGAAACAGAATGCCTAGATTGATTGAACAGTTTGTCACTCTGTCTTCAATACCAAGAAGTCATGACTGCTCACTCATCTGGAACACGTGCTGACACGTGCATGCACCAATAAAACTCCTCATGCATCCTGACTGAAAAAATGTACACACCCCGTGGCTGTTCACGGCCACGTTGTCCACGATGTTGGTGCAATTTTCCTGTTGTGCTGGTTTAGACTTGCCAGAACCACTATGATACTGTGTGTGATGATCATGATGCAGTGCTACCGATGATCTAGATACTGTGCACATGCTGTCTGCAAACAGATCAATGAATGATGCAAAACATGCAAGGCAGTGAGAGCGAGGAATGGCTGCCTCGCAATCTGAACAGGTCAATTGTACCTTGTACATTCTTACAAGATGTGCATTGCAGTTGTCAGCCAACACCTGGACCGTCCAGCAACTTGTGACTTGCTCATCAAGCTAACAATCAGTTGGACATCTTCGCCTCAGCTAGACTGTGTCCGACTTGGCAGGTCTGAGAAGGTCATTGCCTTCGCAGGCATGGACAAACCCGGCAGCCGTCGAAAATTGACCGGCTGCAACACACAGGATGGCAGCGGCATAATCACTCCTAAAGCTCTGCAGCAGCTTGCTGTACTGACTTTCACTGGGGCTATCGAGAAATATGCCCACTGCTGGAACCTGCAATACTGCCTTGCACCATATGACTGCCAAGAGAGACTCACTCATGGAGAAATCACGCATGCAAGGTCTCGCAGCTTGAATTTGCAGACAAGATGGCGATCTGCTCAAGAACTTGGCATTGACCATTGTTCTGCTGCAACACTCTTGATAGCAGCATTATTGTAAGATGCACCGCGCATACTGTCTTCCTGCAGCACTCTTCTCATCCGCAAAGTTGCAGTTGCGTGCTTCCACCTTCTTGGTGAGGCTCTGCAATACGAATTCAACTGATGTTCACACACCCTCTGGCTCCTTATATCCCTTGCTGGGTGCGCTTGTGGTCTCGTCATCCAGGCACAATCGACACGATCGCTGTGAGGGCCACAGTAGAAGAGTTCCTTGCAACCCCTGCCCCTTGCAAAGCTTGCCGTGGTTGACGTATCAGCTGACCCACAGTCCGATCCACCTGACAAACTTGATCCTCCCCTCATCCCGCATCACACTCTTCATGCGCCCTGTGGCAGCGGCACCCACGCTGTGACGGGGTTCGTCTGCCCACCGCGTGCGGCTCCACGAGCGCCTCTGGCGCGGCCTGTGCCGCGGCCCCGAACGCCGTCCCTGCCGCCAGATTCCTGGGGTGGCACGCCCTCTCCCGGGTGCCGCCGCGCCTGCGCTGGTCCCGTGCGCTGCTGCCCCGCGGCTGGTCCGCCCTCACGGCGGCGCTGGTGCTGGTGGCCGCCGCCGTCATTGCCGGCCGAAACGCCGTCCATGCCGCCCTCGCGTCCGCGGCCGCGTGCGTAGCCGCCCCGGCTAGCGGGCACGCCCCTCATCGGTGGGCTGCCCATGCGGCCCCTGCCGCCGCGGCGGCCGCCGCCTGATGGTGGTCCACCCCGCATGGTAGGGACCACTGCCTCGACGGTCGCCCGGATGTCCTCCGGGGTAAACACGTCGTCCGGCAGGCCGGCAGCAGTGTCATGCAGCGCTGCCGGCGTCTCGCCCGCCTTCCCAACAAACCCCTCTGACAAGGTCTGACGATGCATCTCCATGTTGCCGTTGGACTGCGGCACGCCACCATTCCTGCACACCGCCAGCATGTTGTGAGGTGGAGATCCTAGGGGAGGATGATGAACTATCCAGGCAAAATGCGCGGGGGTGCTGTGCATGAGCTGTATTGACTCGCGACCAGAAAGAGAAGGAGGGTGCATAAGTCTCACCTGCTCAACGAGTCCAACGGTGGGTGCTGGCTCGTGTAAGGCGCCTGTCGCACAACCGAATCCAGGGCCCCGGGTCCAGGGTATGGTTGGGAAGCCGCCACTCGTGAAGTCTGGCCCAATGGACCAACGCTCCAGTCTGGCTGTCTGCCCAGCGGGCCTGTGCTCCAGTCAGGCTGCTTGCTGGCCGTGCCGGTGCTCCAGTCTGCTTGCTTGCCTGCGCATGACAGCGTTTGCATGACATCGATGCGTATAATAGAAAGCCAGGAACATGCAGATCTGGGATGCATAAGGAAAAGGATACACCTGAGCAACAAGCAACCCAAGTGCACACCTGTAGGAACGAATGGGGCTGTAAAGCCTGTGTGGAGCTGGCCGAATTGCAGGCCCGGAGGCACGCCCTGCCCAAACTGCGTGCTGCTGAAGGCGCCGAACTGGGGGTTGGAATTGATGCCAGTGCTGCCACCGCTGTATGATGGCCCGCTGCCAAAGGACTGGTCGCCGGCAGCATTGTAGAACGGCTGCTTGGCGGCGCTCAGGTTGAAAGCGCCCTGGTCCTGCACGCCCTGCTGCTGAGCTGCACCGCCCTGCTGTGCGGTCGAGGTTTGCGGCTGCTTAAACTGCTGCCACATGTTGGCGCCCTGAGCCTGGCCTGGCAGCGAGAACAGCACGCCCGGGAACGCGGCGGGGCCGATCGGGGCAGCGGACACCGCGGAGGAGCGCTGGCCGCCAAAGCCGACAGGGCGAGACTCTGACGGCGCTGGCAGCGGGTCCAGAGAGAGGTCGGCGGGCAGCGCAGGGATGCCTTTAGGCAGCACATCCTGCCCAAGGCTGCTGCTCACGCCGGCGGCGGTGCTGGCGGAGCGCGGCCGTGAAACCGCGCCGACCACGCCGGCTGCGCTCTTGGGCCGCTCCACCGGGGGGTCGCTGCTCTCCGCGATCGGTGACTTGATGGCGATGGGGTCCAGCGACGGCGTAAACCGGCTGCTGCGGCAGTCCACCGCCAGCGGCAGGGAACCCTCGGCTGAAGACATGATGGGCAGGCCGCCTGTGACGGTCGTCCCCCAGCCGCCCAGCCCGGGCGGCTCCGAAATTGCGTCCCAGCCAAGGCCAGGCGGCACTGTGGCAATGATGGGCATGGCTTCTGCCTCAGGAGCTGACTGCTGCTTTTCCTGTGCCACCATCGGCGCCTCAACAGCGGCCGGAGGGGCTTCGGGTGGCAACTTTACAGCCGCTGCTTCAGGAGCATCTGGCGCGGGCGGAGCCACATGCGGAACCGGTGCTGGAGCGGCTGCACCGCGGCCAGCTGCCTTTGCGCCACGACCACGGCCGCGGGCGGACGCAGGAGCATCCCGCCCCCCACGCCCGCGCACATTGTCGCCACGCTGGCGGCCCCTCCTGCTGCCCGCGGCAGCGTCAACTCCGCTTGCGTCTGCACCCGTCTCTGCCGCAACGACCGTGCCCGGGCTGGTCGGCTCCGCCGGCTTGCGGGTAGCGACGCGTGCGGGCCGCTCGCCCCTGCCCCTCCCGCGGCCTCTGCCGCGTCCGCTGTCACCATCCCTCAGAGCTCCTGCATCCCTTGCATGCTGCCCGTCCCGCTCCGCACGGCCACGACTGTCACGTCCGCGGCCACGCATGGGCCGTCCGCCATCCACGGTTCTTGGCTCGGGCTCCTCCTGGGCAGGCTCTTGAGGGGGCGTGCTGGGACCATCATCCCCTGCAGGTGATAGCAAAATATAACATCCTGATCGAGCACCCTGGCAGTTGCTGCTGAGGCAGGTCTGGAAATAGCTCTCAAGTGCATGTGAAGTCAAAGGATGACGAAGAGAACAGTACCGGCAAGGATCTTGCGCCAGGACACAGGAGGTCCCTTTGACTGGACGATGACGGGTGGAGCCACAGGGGCGGCGGCTGCATTGCTTGTGCCGTTTGCATCTACAGAGACAGGTCCGCTGCCATCAGCGCTGCTGACTCCGTGCACTGCCACCGCCTTCTTTGCTGCTGCAGGCTGCCTCTCCGGCTTGCTGACCGTCATGACCTTCTTGTCAGACACCTCCTGCTCGGCGCCTACCCTAGAGGGCTCCATGCTGCGCTTGGGGCCTCTCGGCGGTGGAGCGGGGGCGGTTTTCTCTTCCCATGCATCAGGTGTGCCGTTTGGCAGGCGCGCCCTCTTCCAGGCATTGGGCACCGGCGCTGCAACATCCTGGGCTGAGCTCACCACGCTCACATCTCTGTCATCATCGCTCAGGGCATCCTGGGCGACACTGCTATTTGCCTGCACAAAATCCACACTGTCCGTCAGCAAAGACACCACATGATAGGCCGACCATGCACGTGATCTGCCAGAGCAATCAAACTAATTCATCCTGATTCACGCACAGCATTGGCATTGCTTTACAGGGCAGTGTGGGCATTTCTGCAGAATTACACGCATGAAGGAGTGATATGCATGAGAGGGTGTTTGTTTGTCGACAGGCTGCATAATGGGGCTACAGACCTGGACGTCGATGGAGGAGCCGTGCACGCTGCCCTCTTGATCCTGGTCAATAGCTGCCCTCTCTGACACGCTGCTCGAAAGTGGTCTTGCAGGCATTGCTGCTGCCTCTCGCTGTTCCTCTTCTAGCGTCAGCGCAGCAAGCTCTGTCTCAGCCTTCTCATGCGCAATGGCTGCTGCTTCTGCGGCTGCCCTAGCAGCCTTTGCCTCCTCTTCTGCACGTTTCTCTGCGGCATCCTTGGCAGCTAGCTCTTCCAATGCAAGCCTGCAGACACCCAACAAACACGATGTCCGATTGTGATGCGACAGCATGACAGACAGGCCATCAACAGTGTCTGACAGTAGGACAGCATCACTGCAGGTGGAGGAATTTGGAGGGCACCTTTCAGCTTCACGAGCAGCAATGGCTTCATCCAAAGCCTTCAGCTTGGCAGCTGCAGCCTCCTTTCTCTTACGCTCTGCTTCTTCCTCCTCAAGCTCACGCTGCCTCCGAGCCATCTTGGCATTCTGGGGAACCTGCACAAATGATATCAACCATCAGCTTTATTCGACGTGCGATCGCTTGATGCACATTGCTGTTCATGTTTGAGGACAGAGGCAGAAGCAAAGGCACGCGAACACACCACAGGCTCTGAAGGCTCATCGACCTCAGTGACATTGGCTGCTGCTACTTGCGCCAGTGTGAGGGGGCCTGAGGGCTCCTTCACCGGGGGTGCCGATTCTACTACCTCGGGGAGCAGCTCCTCTTCTGCAACAACGACCTCCTGCTCCAGCTTGCGTTGCCGTTCCTGCAGAGGAATGAGCAAGTCTCAGAACTACCTCAAGGTTGTGCTTGTATAAATAATGGTGCTACTTGCACACCGGCAAGGAAGAGAGGAAAGGAAAGAGCGGCTGCAGCTTTTGATGGGAAGCGCACCTTCTCCAAATCCTGGGCCACCCTGTCGAGCTCGGCCAGGAACGCCTCGCGCTCAGGATCCACCTCCATGCTCCTGCCTCCGTTGGCGGAGTCTCCGGCCGCGTCTGTGCGCGGCGGTGGGGGAGGCTGCCTGGAGGGGGGCGGTGGGGGCGGAAAGAGAGCGGCATCATCGGCGAAGGGAGGGAACTCGCCAAACCGGTCCTGACTGCCGAAGCGGCCAGTAGGCGGCCGGCCATAGGGTCTCTGTGGTGGCGGCGGGGCGCCCTGTCCACCACGGACCCACCGCTCATCATCAAACCCTCGCGCAGCAACCCCGTAGCCGTCTGCCGGGCCCCTGCCGCCATAACCATCGCCCCTGTCCTCCCATGGAGGCCTGAAGGCACGGTCCTCCTCCGCCCTGCGTCAGCAAAGTCCTCACTCACACTGAAAGAATGCAGCCCTCAGGGTGCATGTGCAGCTCTCTGCAGTGGACAGCATGGGGGTCTGCACAACAAACCATTATGCACTGTGGGTGATCAGGCTGTGCAAGTTCAGTAGAAGGGAACAATCCTTCACCTATCAGGTGGAGCTGGCTGGCTTGGTCCAGCTGCTGGCAGACGACGTTCGTCCTCGTCCCAGTTGGCTACTCCCTGTTTAAAACCAAGAACAGAGTAGAATAACATGCCACACCTTTGCTGTGCAACCAGCATACTGGGCATCATGGGCAAGCAAGCACTCCTTTGGCAGCAACTAATTTACCACATCATCCCCCAAAAAGTACAGAGCTAGGTCAGGCAAAGACAGTGGTGCACCTGACTGTCTGGTACGGAAGGGACCCGCTGTTTTGGGAGGTTGAGCTGCCGAGGTGTGGCGGCCGCTGAAAGAGTAGGATATTCGTGTGGATTGAGGCGACGAGATCCCGGACGAGGAGGGGGGAGCGCCTGCAACTGCGGGGCAGGCGGCTGCCAGCCAGAGTCTCGACTGTGCGTGGACGCCCAAGTTGAGCCCGCGGAAAGAGCAGTCTGCCGCAGATCGGCCGGCGTCGGCGCTGGCTCCTCTACTTTCTGCCAGCTAGTACCGCTTCCCGACGGCACTATCTGGGTGTTAGGATCGTTGCCGGCGTTTTCCTGCAGGAAGTCCTTTCAGCTCAGTGTTGCAAGGGCTCAGTAATAAAGTCTGGCCAAGACAGCCCAGATATCAGGTAAAGCTGCGATGCAATCAGTCGGCCCTACCTTTCTCAAGGATGGAAGATTGACGGGCTTGGGCACGGCAAGCTTGGCCGCTGAGTTGGACGCAGGCAATCTGGCCTTCTGCATAGCAACAGCGCAGATCAGAGGCTGTGTTTCAGGTGTTAGACTCTTGATGGATCCCACGCATGCGGAGCGCGACATCTGAATGCAAAAAAAGGAAACCAACGCATTGCTCCGTCTGCATTAAATCAGGACACAACGCCATTGGCCAGCCAGCCAGTCTGCCTCTTCAAGGATCAGACAACCCCCCCACTTTACCTTGCTTGACCCCAGAGAAACCAGGCCAGATCCATATCTTGTGGGCTGCGAGTAGGGCTGGGAGAAGCCAGATCCAGACTTCTGAGACGACAGCACGCCATTCAAGTTACTGTTCGCATATTTGTTGCGTTGAGACATCTTCTAGCGCAGCACTCTCCAATGAAAGTGCTGGGCGGTACATCGAGCTTCCGTGGCCTCGACTGGCTACGTGAACGCCCGCCAAGCACTAAAGGAGCTGGTGCTCTAGCGTTTTCGCCCAATCCTGCAGAATTGGTCCACAGCAGGACGGTCGCAAATGTCACGCGGCGTTCCTGCCTGAGCGGGACTCTGACTGGCACGGTCATGTGGCTTGGCTTCGTCATGCAATCTTTTGAAAAATGAAAAACAAAGTTAGAAAAGCTGATCTATGTGAAGCACTGAAGGCTTCGTGCATGTTCCCTTCTTTTCGTGTTATTCACACACTGGACTACGTCTAGGAAGGCTTTATGGTGTCATTTAATTGGCATTTTGCCATTTCTTTAATCTAGATTGACTATTTTACTAACCTCACAGGCCATGAGATGGTGTCACTGACTTCTGAGTCGACATTTGTGGCTACTCCAATATGCTTATGAGAGCATTGGGAGATCATGCCGCAACCTTCCTGATCATAGCGGTATCTCTGTTGATACGGCTTGGTGTTGGATTACATTCCTACTCTGGTGACACCCCTTATCCTCTTTGGGGGACAGCACCTTGTCTTCAACTTGATGCTGTTGCCTTCATATATATAACTACAGCAAGCTTGCAGGTGCAGGTTTGCCACCCAGATACGGTGACTATGAGGCACAACGTCACTGGATGGAAGTCACAGTCCACCTTCCAATCCAGGATTGGTGGGCGCGCCTCACCAAATCAAGTCTAGTGATGAATGCACAGCACTTTGCAAGACGGGACAGGGCAATGAGGGTGCGATATACACACCAGGTACAAGAACACCACTGACAACAACATGGACTATTGGGGCCTCGACTACCCTCCGATCAGCGCCTACCAGGCAAGGGGCCCTTCTTCCAGACCAGACTACTTCTGATCAGCACTGCACACACCTCAAAATTGGCACGAAGTGATGCCCATCAGATTGTGCAACTTTGCAGAGCTGGCTGTATGGGAAAGCCATTCAGCATGCCGAGCCTGAGGCCATTGCTCTGCTCATATCTCGAGGATACGAGACTTCTTCCAGCAAAACAACGATGCGCTGGAGTGTTGTGATATCTGACATATTGGGTGAGCGCATGCTGTCCTTGGCTCTGCGTGAAGCACAAGCACAAGCACATGTGAAGAGTACACAAGTGAGAGCACATGCCGGAAAATCGTCTGAACAAAAGTTGTTCTATTGTGCAGTGTACATTCCCGCTGTGCTGGCCTGTCGACGTGCATTCTTAAAGGATGCAACAGCAGAGCAACGGGCATGGATGCTTTTTGCTGCCCTGCTACAGCCAGCTGCCGTCCTGATAGACCATGGCCACTTTCAGTACAATGGCATCAGCCTCGGCTTTGCAGTGCGTCTCTACTGCATCATTTGGTCAGCGTGACACGGAGGGTGGTGGGCCCCTCCTTGGGGCCAAGTTCAAATCTGATCTGCCAACGCCCCTTCACAGCAGAGCACTGTGTTTTTTTGTAGGCAGGGGCAGCGGCGGCGGTGGCCACTGGGAAGGAGATGCTGGGCAGCGCGCTATTTTGCCTTTCCCTTAATCACAAGCAGATGAGCATGTACTATGCACCTGCGTTCTTTGCACACTTGCTGGGCAGATGCCTTCAGCGGCCGACATTCCTCAGCAAGGTGCTCGTCAGGCAATCCTTCTCGTAGTACCATGGCAAATGCTGCACGCAGTAGTCAGTCATATATCTTGGATGCGACTTCATCAGCTCCTGTTCACGATGTTGTGATTTGTCGACATTCCATTCGTCAGGCGGGCAGACTGCATCTCAGCATCTATTCTAGCGCAGGTGGGAGCTGTGGCACGTCTGGGCTTCGTGGTGTGTGCAACCTTTGCCTGTGTGTGGGGGCCATTCTTGGTGCCGCCTTCCAGAGCTGTTGGAGTGTTGAGCAGGCTAGCGCCCCTGCGCCGGGGCCTATTCGAGGACTATGTTGCAAATTTCTGGTGTGCTACATCTCCTTTGATCAAATGGAAGCAGCTCTTTACCCAGCAGGTGTGCTCAAAGCCAACTGATCTCCAAACTTCTTGCCTCTTTTAGCCACACAATGCCTGTTGTCACACGTGTGCATCCATTGGAGATATAGAGAAGCTGTAAGGCAATGCAGCCTGTCAACTCTCAGATTGACATGTGCAGGAACTAGTACGCCTCTGCGCGGGTGCCACACTGCTCACTTTGCTGCCGGCAGTGGTGCAGCAGATCAGGAGCCCATCTGAGAAGGGTCTGCTGCTGTGCATGGCCAGCAGCGCATTCTCGTTCTTCTTGTTTTCCTACCAGGTCCACGAGAAGTCCATCCTGCTGGCGCTGCTGCCAGTCACACTGCTGGCACCAGAGCTGCCAGCGCTGGCCGCATGGTTGCCGGCTGTTGCAGCTTTCTCCATGTATCCGCTGCTGAAGAAGGACGGCCTGTCTCTGGCATATGTGGCGCTGCTGCTACTCTGGGCAGCCTTCACGCTGCCTGCTCAGGCAAACAGAACAGCTGTCATGGGAAGGACATGGATGCATGGTCTGACGTCTTGTGGCCTACCCCTGATTTTCAGAACGTCCGTGGGCCTGGCTCTGGGTGTCCATGCTGCAGCTGCTGTCCTGGAGCCACCCAAGCGGCTGCCTTACATCTTTGATGCGCTCATCACGGCCCTGAGCTTCTTGCACTTTGCTGCTGCTGCGCTGTATATCCAGGTTTTGATGTGGAGGCAGGGCCATGAGAAGAGCCAGTGAAAACGGCTTTTTCAGTCCGACGTGTAATTTTATTGTGCCAGTAAAATCTTGTTTCGCCTCGAATGCGCCATGTGCCTTCAAAAAATTTCGACAGCCTTTTGATGTATTTTCGCGACGGACTTTAGAGAACAACTGGCTATCCAAACGTATATTGGTCGTCGACTGCGCTGCGCTTTGCTACTGTAAACCAGTTTCTCGCTGTGTTGGTACATCACTGAGTTACACCGTTACCACAGGTCATACACCGTCGTTCTTTGTCGCAAAAGTTCTTCTGAGGAGCGTGGAAAGTGTGCACTTCAACAATGGCGGCCATCGACAAGCAGGCCCTCAAGGACGCGGTCACAAGGAGGAGTTCATACATCCTAGCAAACAAGGAGTGCGTCACTGATGATTTCTCAACTTGTTGCACCTCACGGCATGCAGGCCATCGCTGGATTGACAAGAACTCTTTCATGACATGTTGCAGGACCATCACCATGAATCAGTGTCGGAAGCTGCTCGAGGAGGACATGGGTCTTCCTGAGAAGAGCTTGAAGAGCGAAAAGGAATATGTGAAGGAGCTGATTGACAAGGTGGGCCCAGTGGTTATTTCCTGCTTTCAGAAAGATTGCATCAGCTCAGAGCTTGACCTCCATGTCACTGTGTTGCAGCTGTTCTCGGGCAACACAGCAGGTGAAGAGCCAGTAGCGCCCTCTCAAGAGAGTGAGGATGATGCGGCAGAGCCTGCATTTGACAGCAACTCTCCCAAGCAGAAGAAGGCGAGACGCAAATCCAGCGAAGACGATGGTTCTTCACGCAAACGGCTGAAACAGAAAGAAGTGAAGGCCAAGAAGGTGAAGAGGAAGGATGAGGAGGCAGCCCCGGCAGCGCCTGCAGGTGACTTACATATTTAAATCCTAGAGTGCAATCAATGCAGCTCTCTGACGGTGGTATGGCGGCTCTCACTGTAGCGCTCAAGCGCCTGCCTCACCAACTTGCACATCCCAGGTCAGACCAGGATGGCTGTGGATCTAGGCAAAGAATATGGGCGCGAGGTGCAAAAGATGAAACGCATCTGCAAATCAGCGTCCATCACCATCCCGCCCTCTGTCTACACGAGGGTGTCCAAGGAGCAGGACGTGGCAGACAGGCTGAAAGCGCTGCTGCAGAAACATGGCCTGTCAGAGCAGGCCACCACAGACGAAGTCGCGCAAGTGCGCAAGGACGTGCAGAAGCAGCGTGACCTGGAGGGTGAGACTCTGCACCCCTGCTATGACTGTCAAGTTTTGTGCCCCATGTGGTCCGTGATTGTGCAGGCCGCTTTGAAGCACTTCATTTGGATGCATCATCCCGGAACTCTTTGTGAGCTCAGCCTCTGCAGGGTAACGCGCACGGTGTTCGACTTGCGCACTTGTCAGTGAAGAGCTTGCACTGGGTGTGCAGGCATTGACATGAGTAACATTCTGGCTGAGGGCCGTGGCAGGCGTGCGGCTGCTGCAGCGCAGCACAAGTACACCTACCTGGACAGCGGTTCCCTGTCAGACTCAGACGCGGACAATGTGTGTCCTTCTCTAAACTGCTTTGTCCCCCAGCAGCAGGAAATCTGCGCCAGAGTCTAAAATAATATCGGTGGCGCAGGAAAATGCTGATGAGGAGAATGCGCAACCTGCCAATGTCAGTCCTGGTGAGAGCCCTGCACATAGGACTTCACTGCATTTTGGCAAATAGATGAACATCCTCCTTGGAAGCCAGTGCTTCAGTGGAATAGACCAGTTCAGTGTGACATTTGCAGGGAAGAGAAAGCAGCAGGAAAAGAAAGCAAATAGAATTGCTGAGGTGAGTGACGATTCTGATATTGATGTAGAGGACGCTTCTGGCAGCGACTCATCTGAGTTGAGCCAACCTGAGCCAGGTGAGGATCGCAAACATTGCCTCGCAAGTTAATGAATTACTATGCACCCCAAGTTTGAGTGGCACAATGTGCCTGCCATTCAGCTGCAAGCACGCATATGCAGGTCTTCTGGACAAGGCTAGCCCAGAGGTCCCAGTGAAGGGCGCCATGAAGCGGAACCTTGCACTGTGGTCAGATGATGACGACTAGTTGGTATCGATGCATGCGCATTGCGACATCGATAGAAGAGAGAGTGTGTGACGGACTTCAGGAAAACAATATTGAATCAGGGCTGACAGAGCCCTGTCTAAAAGCGACAAGCCCGAGTTTGCTGGGTTGCTGATGTATCGAGAACAACTTTTTACAAGCTGCCAGAGATATTCCAGCCACTTGTGTAAGAGCACAAGATCAAATTGCTCACCCAACAATCACAAACCCTCAACGCAAGCTACATACAGCTGATCCGGGTGGTCATGGGTCATGGTACTGCCGTTTGGCTCACAGGATTTTCAAAAGGCAACAATGACCTACACTGAAGCAACACAACTGGCTCAGAAATTCAAAATTGGCACTCTCCTGGCAGAACGAGCAGATGTGCTCACGCGCAAGTGCAGACGCAAAGGACTGGAGGCAAATCAGAGAGAATTCTCAAGAAATATGCTGCACCAACATGCGCATCTTCACGACTGCTCCAGACCATTTCCCTCTGAAGGCGCCGTTTCTCCAAGCTCCAACACTTGGACATCAGCTCCAGCGCTGCTGGGTTCCTCCTGTGGCACGCCAGAATCTGGCCCTGTCTGCGGTGCGCCGTCCCCGGCACTCGCTGTGCTCGCGGGCTCTTCTGGCGGGGGAGAGCGCTCCGAGTTCCAGGGCAGGTCCTCGGCCATCATGTCCGGCAGGTCGTCCGGCTGCCCAAAGTCGTCGATGCTCACAGGCAGCGGGCTGGGGCACCTGCCCTCAGGCTCCTCGCTGTCAGGGAACACCGGCTCTTCCTGCTGGAACAGCTCTCGCGGCCCCTGGCTTCCCTCAGCCGCCGCGTCGCCGGGAGAGACCCCGGCGCCTGGGGCGGAGGATTCTGCCAGGCCGACTGCGGTGGACGGCGCGGCTGACGTGATGATGAGCAGGCCTGGCGACTGCCCGGCCGACAGCGGCCGCGCTGGCGGGCTGTGCGAGGGCGCTGCCTCAGGCGGCTGAGCAGCTACGGCAGCCTGCTGGAAGGGCTGGCTGCCCTGAGACGCCCCGGAGGTCACCTAGGCATCAAGCACATTCAAATTAGCTACGGCATATGCAGAAGTTGTGCTGGGCATAACGCCTGATGTCACATTGATGGCCCAAAAGCCCGCGCATAAGCTGCTGTTACCTCAGAAAGCTTGAACCCAGTACAAACAGACTACCCTTCCAGGGACGCGCCGAGTAAAGGCAGAAGAATTCAAGGAGAAGCAACACACCTGCGAAGTGGGAGCCCCTGCACGATCGCCGGCGTCCTGCGCTTTGTCATGGCCGGTCGTGACGGGTGCGCTGTAGCGCGGCGATCCCGGCAACGCAGCCCGGCCAGCAACCTCTGCGCCAGGCACTCGCTGCCCCACAGAAGGCCGGCTTGCCCCCTGGACGACCAAACCATTCTCCCTCAAGCTTGTCTATTGACAAAAGGCAAAATCACAAGGGAGTGCTGAATCTCAATCCCTCTGTGGTGTCTGCAAGACAGAATGCAATGCGCATGCGCACATACCTGCATCTCCTGCGGCACAAACGGCGAGGAGGTGCGCTGCTGCTGTGCCTGCTCTGACGGGCCAGGCCGCGAGGCAGATGGCATTGAGGTGAGGGCACCGCTGACAGGCTGTTGCGGGTGTCCCTGGCTGAAAGCAGCACTGCCGCTCTGCGGGGGAAAGGACACTGGGAGAGGCTCCAGCATGCTCGGCGCAGACATCGCCTGCGGTGCAAATGCGGCAGACGCTTTCTGCATCGCCGGATGCATCCCGGCCTGCCTGGCCCAATCCGAGGCGACACCTGTATTGCGCAATCCACATACCATACCAGCTTACTTGAATCACTCTTCAATACTCTTGGCAAAATTTATGGAGAGCTCTTGAGTGTCATAGAGATGCCGCACCGTTGCCTGCACTGTGCGGCGCAAAGCTCCTCTCGTTGGTGGGTGGTCCAGTGGGGATCATGGGCTGTGTGGGGATAAATTGGGATCGCTGCTGCTGGCCTCCCTGAATTGCGCGAGGAGAGTACATGCCCCCGCTGCTGCCTGCACAGCGCCAAAATAACGAACTCAATCCATGCTTACTATTCTCCAAACAGGATGTTACACCGCCCGAGATAGCTGCTCACTTTGGAAACAATGGGAGTGCATCAACTGCATGGGAGCCATTACTACTCCTACCTGGCATACTCTCCTGGGACCTTTGCTGAAAGCCCAAGGAAGTGAAACCGTGCTGGGACTGTTGCTGCTGGTGCAACATGGGCTGTGCCATAGGGCCATTTGCCTGTTGCATCTGCTGCATCGCCTGCACAGAATCCGCAGAACATCTCATCACACGTCCATTTCCAAATTTCTGAAAAAATCTGGGCAGATTTGCAAGTGGCCATCACAAAGTATGCACCTTCCACGAGAAAATTGGGAGAATAGAGGGGCATGCATCAGTACCTGCTGCCGCTGCATGAGGCGTGCCTGCTCCTGTGCAGCAAATCGCTGCGTGAGGGAGCTCAGCGCCGCCTGCTGCTGGGGCTGGACATAGCAAATATACACTGTCAGACTCCAGTCGACAGGTAAAGCCACTCTTTACTGGATGAGAAATGGTCCAGGCATGACAGCAACAATCCTGGGGCAACAGTAAATCATAGCCACCCACATCTCTAATTTAGCAATGGAAAAATAGGCATGACACTTTCGTTCACGGCCCCGCAGTCTCAAAGCCAGATGACAGCCTGACCGCCTGCAGGGTGCCGCACCTTGGGCATGGCCTGCAGTTGCTGCATCTGCTGCGGATTGAGGCTGGCAAGCATGCGCTGCTGCATCTCGTGCTGCCGAGCGGCCTCCTGCGCAGCCACCTGCTGCTGCTCCACATGGCGCTGCCGCAGCTGACCCAGGAACTGGTTCTGCGCAAACACCAGCGACCCCCTCTCAGCACCATGGTCCTTGAGATCCCGTGAGACTCAACGCCAGGCAACGCATCTCTCTTGGCCCAAAAATAGCACAGACGAGCATGATGCTGCAGCACAGTGAAAGAGTACTACAGGGCCACCCGCACCTGTGCAACGGGGGGCAAGCGTGACAGCTGCTCTCGCTGCTCTGCCGTCAGAGTGCCCAGCAGCCGCAGCACCTCCTGCCGCTGCTGCTGCTGCAGCTGCTGCCTCAGCGCTGCCTGCTTTGCCTGGGCACACCACACAGCACCGGTAAGTGCGGCTGCCCTTGTACCTTGGCTCACCAGCAGGGTCCACAGTCCTCAAAGCAGAGCAGGCTTGCCATGAAGTATGCGACTGCCTTATCAGGGAGATGAAGAAGGAATCAAGGGAGCACCTGCGCGTCATATGCACCCATGCCCGGCTGGGCCCCGCCCTGCATGCCAGCCATTTGCAGCTGTTGCTGCTGCAGGTACTGCTGCTGCCGCTGCGCCAGGAGCTGCTGCTTTATGAGCTGCTGCTCGGCTGGGCTGGCGTTCTGATAGCGCGCCATCAGCTGGCGCCGCTGCATCTCCATCTCCTGTGCACCAGAGACACACACCTCATGCGTGCAAAAGGCTCCATGTCACACGTGCAGCCCGATACGCAACCCTGACACATCTTGAACCACCAAACACATGTTGATGCCATGCATAAAATATTGATGATCCGATGCAGAAGCAAAATGCAAAAAAGCGCACGGAAGCGCGTGCTGCCCACACCTGCATGCGTTGTGCCTGCATCTGCTGGCTCTGGAAGCCCTGGTGCTGTGCTCCCCCACCCGGCCGTGCAGTGTTACTGGCTGTGCTGCGCTTGGCTGCGGCACGTGCTTTGGCCGAGCGCCCGCTCCTCTCGCTCCTTTCACCCTCGTAATCTGGATCGCTGTCCGAGTCCTTCTGCCTCCTCCTTGACCTGCACAGATCAGACAACAGACTTGTAATAGTATGCTGATATGCTTGTACACTTTCTTGTGACTTCAAGACCACAGGAACAAAGCGCATGCTGGAAGCATACTCCAATGAAGTCCTAGGAGGGCGTTGGAGCCTGTCAGGAGACTCATGAACAGCCATTGCATGGGCTGACATATGACTGCACATGACTGAGCAGAGCCTAGCGAGTGCGCGGCCGTGCGCACCTGTCAGCTCTCGACTGCGGCTTGTACACGGGCCCCTCGCTCTCTGAGGACAGGTCCAGGTCGGAGCCCTCGTAGTAGTCGTCCATGCGCGGCGGCGGCAGCGGCTTGCCGAAACGTGCCAGTGCGCTGGTGTTGCGATTTGGCCGCGTCCTCAGCGCGCGGTGGCGCTTCACCACATGCAGCCCCATCGGCGACCACCCCGGCGAATGCTCCCGCTTCCTTCCGCGCGCCGCCTGTAGAGCACCACTCTTGACGTCAGGTAAACACACTTCTTCCTGATAAGTACAGCACATTACAAGCAATATTGTGCAGCTGGCGTGCGATAAGATGAAGTCTCACACCTGCCCTGGATGCCCGCCGCGTTGCCGCAATTGCCGCCCAGCAGGATTGCCATAAGCCTCCTGCTGCTGCTGCTGCTGTTGCTCCTGCTGGAATCCTTCTCTCAGCTGCCGGTATGGGTTGTGTTGCTGTTGCCAGGGCGCTGAGGACTGTGGCTGCTCGTCGTGCGGGTTGAAGCTCAGAGGTTCTGCATCCATCGCGCCCATGGGCGGCATAGGGAAATCAAGGGGCTGGTGGAACTTTGGAGTGGGCAGCGGCGGGGTGGGCTTGCGCTCCGGGCTGTTGTGCTCCGGGGCATCCTCTGACAGTGTGCCTTGCTGCTGCTGCTGCTGCGGTTGCGACTTGGAAGGCTCGCTCGCTGACACATCCCTGCTCTCGCTTGAGCCTGTGAACAAGCCCCCTCCTCAGTTGACAGATCCAAAATTCCCATGTTCAGCAAGCTTGCATTCCTTGTGTAGCTGACGCAATATACTCCCGGGTGCTAACTGTGAACCATGAGGACCTTGGGTGCCTGTTTAGACAGGACATCGGCGCGTGCCTCGCGATGGGATCTCCCCATTGTCGATCTGCTGCAGCCGCCGGTAGTAGCGCTCCTCCCGCGAGGGGCCGTCGGGGTGGATGCCCGCCAGCTTCCGCCGCAGCTCTGCCGCCTGCCTCTGCAGCCGCTCCTGCCAATGCTGCCATCGGGTAAGCCGGCAACACATTGTCCAGTGATACAGGTCACTGCATGTACTGCTATACTCTTCTTGATGCAATGCCAGAATTATTGACGCGCAAGACAAAGACTGCCTTGCTACTGCCGCATTGTGGTAAGCTGCGCACCTCCTCATCCTGCCTGGCCTTCAGGCGCAATTCGCGCTCCCTGTCCTTCCTCAGCCGCTCCCTCTCTTTCTCCATTCGGCTCCTCTCCTCGTCCTCCTCCTTCTTCTTTCGCTCCTCCTCGTCCTTCTTGATCTGCAGAACCTGCATACGGGGCCCAAAGAGAAATTCAGATGAGCTGTCTCACAATAGCCATATTCTAAGACTAATGCTTCGTGACTTGCTATGTCTACAGGACGGCTGCCTGCATGCTAGAAGCACACAGTCTGCACCAGGGCGCTGTCACGTCAGAAAAGTTGGTGAGGCGGCATAGCAGAAAGAACCACCCAAGATCAATCAATGCGGACGGGAACAAGTAATGACCAATTTCTCTCATGACAGTTTGGCTGGTATCTCAGCATTATCTTGTGAGTCTAGCATAGAACATCCAGGTGGATGTTATATTGATTGTTCTGAACCCAGCACATACTGTATGCTTTTGCAAGTCAGCTCCCCACCTGCAATCTCGAGGACCTTTTTTTGGGCATCGCTTCAAGTGCTGCTGCCCTCTCTTCTGCCTTCCTGCGGGCCTGCACTGTGTCCATGAGCTTGGGCAGCACGCTGGTTGTGAGCAGGTCGTGCAGAGCCTTGTCGTTCTTATTCCTGGACGCGCTCATCTTGGCTGCGAAGTCTGACATGTCCTCCAAAGTAGTGCAAACCGTCTCCCACAGAGCTTCATCACTTTTGTCCTTGTTCTTCTTGCCAAGACGCTTGCGAGGAGCCTCCTCCTGGTACAGCCGACAGTCCTCGCTGTCGTCTGCGAAGTGGAAGTAGCGATTGCCCTTCGAGTCCTCGCCAATTGGTTCGTGTCGGAGCTGATCTGCCGTCTCGGGATTCTCTGACTGCAGCACAGCAGGGCGTGTCACGGCTGCTCTCGTCGCTTCCGACACTGCAAGCACACAGGCGAGACAAAACGCACCGCTTGTCTGATGACGTCCCGTACCGAGGCACACTCATCCAGCCTCCACTCGCACAGGGCGTAAAGTATGTTCATCTGCGTCACAATCCCGGCTGTCACAGCCCGTTCAAGTGATGTTTGATTGTTTTAAAGGACAAAGTCCCAGCTGCCTCACCCGGGACACCGGGTCTATGGTGTAGAAGTCCCCCCCGGCCATTGGGTGAGCCGTGAACGCCTGCGGCCACTGGGCGTCGAGCTTTCGCTTGAGCAGCTCCTCCCATACAACGGACTCCCGCTCAATGTAGGGCTCTCTCGTCTCCTTCGCTGGTCTAAGAAGGAGGTACAGCAGGGAAGAGAGAAAAACCCCATGTTCATCTGGTTCCAAGATGGCAGCTTCGAGTTTGTCCGTGCTGAACGGGCGGATTTTAAGAGTTTCAGAAAAGATTCTGCAAAACTGGGATATGGCTGCCAGCTCCCAGGAATCTCGCAGCAGCTGCAGAAAGTCTACATCACCCTCGACCTCTTCTATCCCTTCGGGTATCTCGGGCTCCATGGTAAGAATGCCCCAAAAGTTGCATTCCAGTGTGCTCAATATACAGTTGCCGTGTGGGTTTTCGGGTGTAGGGTTTTAACGCCCCTTTAATTAATATCTTGCCCTTGTATTAAGAGCGTAATCGACCCTTGAGTTGGGGATTTATAGGTCCCTCAGCCCTGGGTCATCGACTGTTGGCATTTGCGCATAAATAGATGGACGACCAGGTGATGGAGACACCGCAGTTCCGTTTGTCTTTCTCAGCATTCGCACCAAGCAGCCACTGAGCAGTTTACTAGGCTAGGAAGGGAAAGAGGAGAGGAGCAAAAATGCAGGCCTTGCTACGATTAGGGTTGGCGAGTAGTCTGACTTTCAGGAAGGTGAGGCAAAGAGGCTTGAATGCTTGTTCTGAACTATTCATTTTGATGTAGTATCTGATGGTCAGATGTGGAGGCGCAGGTGGATAGCCTGGCCCTGCAGTGCGCCAGGACTTTCGCCTCTGGACAGCAGGTATTGTCAGTTACTCCTTGCAACCCGTGCCCCTTGTCATATCCATCAAACATGCATCAAGAAACATGCAGCAAGTGGTCTTTGTGCAGTCTCACCGTATGAAGCCGCCTACATGCACCGCTGTTTGAGTATTTCAGGGTATGTCCCAATAAGTGATCTGACTTTGTGCTCCTCCTGCAGACCATCACAATTCGTGATGCACTAAACTCTGCATTGGATGAGGAGATGGCTCGTGATGGTGATGTGTTCATCCTTGGAGAAGAGGTGAGTGAGACTCTCAATAACTGGTTTTATGCTCCAGCTGATAGCTATACAATACCAGTGGCTCACTGCTTCCTCTTTTAAGTGCAGGTTGGGGAGTACCAGGGTGCCTACAAGGTATGGATTCATTTCTGCACCTTGCTTTCCAGAACCGCTTCTTCCAATAGAGCAGCTTCAGACAGCCGTGATGATTATCCGAATACTCAGCAATTTTGTTGTGTGCAGATCACGAGAGGTCTACTTCAGAAGTATGGTGCAGAACGTGTCAGGGATACCCCCATCACAGAGGTGCCTGCAACGTTCCTGCTTGCTGTAAATCCTTCCTGTCCTTGCCAACAATCAAGGTCATTGTCTCTCATGCAGCCTGCAGATCTTTGAGGTCTCCTGTCTGATCAGGATGCTGTGGTATGTGCAGGCTGGATTCACAGGCATTGCCACAGGCGCTGCGATGGCGGGGTTGAAGCCGGTGTGCGAGTTCATGACATTTAACTTTGCCATGCAAGCCATCGACCAGATAATCAACTCGGCGGCCAAAACCTTGTACATGTCTGCTGGGACCATCCCAGTCCCCATTGTGTTCCGGGGACCCAACGGCGCAGCCGCTGGCGTGGCTGCACAGCACTCCCAATGTTTTGCCGCCTGGTACAGCAGTGTGCCCGGGCTAAAGGTCCGCTGCTCCCTCAGTTTCAAGTTCAATTCCGTTTAGCGGTTTGTCCCTTGTCTCCTCTCCTGCACCTTTGCTATGTATGACTTTATGATAGAGGGAGTCACAAAGATCTGGAGGGCCTGACTGGATGGGTGCCGAGCAGGTGCTGGCCCCATATGATGCCGAGGATTCTCGTGGCCTCTTGAAAGCAGCCATCCGGGACCCAGACCCGGTGGTGTTCTTGGAGAATGAGATCCTCTATGGCGAGTCGTTCCCAGTCACAGATGAGATTTTGGGGCACGACTTTGTCTCACCCATTGGCAAGTGCAAGGTGCGCCGCTGCCATGATCCCATCCAAGCACCATGTTTCCTCAGTGCCCTGTAGGATCAAACATTGACGACCAGTTGTTTTGCTCAGTAGTACTGTGAATTAATGCAGTGAGTGCCTACCATATTCACACAATGGCAGAGCTGATCAGGGAAGCATCATGACAACTGCAGGTCATGCGGGAGGGGACAGATGTGACGCTGGTTGCGTTTGGGAAGCTGGTGGGGTACAACCTCAAGGTTGCGGAGGAGCTGGAGAAGGAGGGCATCAGCTGCGAGGTGTGCTACCTCTCATAATTTGGGCGTGCATCCTGGCCTCTAGACACAAGAAGCTTGTCCAAGCTACCTCAACTGCGTACTGTGCTTCATTGTATCAGTTCAAGCATCGCAGCAGGAGAGCATGTCAGCAAGGTTGCCACGCTTGACCCGTACCGGGTGTGGAATTCGTGCAGGTGATCAATTTGCGGACGTTGAAGCCCATAGACAGGGACACGATTGTGGCATCAGTAAAAAAGACGCACAGGATAGTGTCGACAGAGGAGGGCTGGCCACAGTGCGGCATCGGCGCAGAGATCATGGCGATTGCGACTGAGGAGTGCTTTGACGACCTGGACGCGGCTCCCGAGCGCGTGACCGGTGCAGAGGTGCCCATGCCTTATGCTGCCAACCTGGAGGCTGCAGCACTGCCGCAGGTGATACAGCCACTCTGTGCTTCAGTGCCATTAGGTCACTGGCTTCAAACATTTAAATATCGCTTGCAATGTTTTTTTAATACAGCTTGAAGATCTCGTCCTCAGCAAGAGAAGGCTCTGCTTGCTCTGTAGATGTGCTCTGCAACATGTGCAAGTTTGGTTCAACTTTTATTTTCATGCATGGCAATCAATAAGATGGTATTTGTACTTTTTTATTGCTTGTATGCACCTGCAGATTGCGGACATCATCAAAGTGGTGAAGCGGGTTGTCGGGAAGTGAGAGGCGTTCAACGCACCTGGAATTTGCGGAGAGACACAGTCATGTATTAGAATTGGGTTACAGTGATCACCAGAGAGGACAAATGAACCATGAAAACTATCTGTGGCAGCAAGCCAGTGCATGCAAGTCTTACAAAGGTGTGTCTCATGTGACATAGCCAGTAAATAACCTTGCAGATGTATCTTGCAAGTCTACAGGATAGTCTTGGGCATGTCTTGTATGTTGCCAGTTTCTCTGTGGGCTCTTACGGAAATATACCTGACAGACTTCACATTTTACTGCATGATGCCAGATCGTGGCCTTCGCAAGCTTGGCCATTTCAAGCGCTGCGCTCATTGAGTTGTTGCAAAACTTCGTAGAGCGTCGTGCTTGGAAATTACACTTGATCTCTTCAAATTGCTGCCAGGGCCGTGTTCACTGGCGAATTGCAGGTCCCGTTGTGAGTCCTGGGACCCTGCAGGGCTGGGCGCCCAGCCCGCTTGGCCCGGCCGGGCTTGCCGCAGGACCTTCCGAGGTGCCGAGGCTTCATAGTGTGCTACAGTAGGACTGCAACGAGCGGTTAACCAACGTTGCAGTGCAGCTATTTGCAGCGCACGCGCCTGAGCTGCACTGCAGCTGCAGCGCTGCCAGAATTTTGGCACATGTGTCTGTACAGGCTAAGGTCGGGTTTCAAAATTTCTTTAAATCTGTAGCATGTTGGTGCCATGCGTATTAATCGTGACGTTCATCAACATCGATTGCTGTTCTTCGTGAAGCATGCAGGAGAGTTACGTGTCCAGGGGGCACGATATTATAAACGCTGCCAACCCCTCAATTCAGCGGTAAACCGAAGCGCATGGGTGATGAACCCACGCTGTGAAGCGAGTCTAAAAGAATTTTGAGAACTTCAGTCGCACGTGGGGTGTCCGGAATTCTAGGCCGGGAGCCTGGATTTTCACTGATCTTGGGTGCACAGATTAAAGGTACCTCCCCCACCCAGCCTCCCCTTGTACTGCTCCGATGCATACAGTAAAGGAAACTGCTTTACAATTACTGCAGCAGGAGAATGGTGCTTTGCCTCGTGAGGGTCCCTGGCGAAGCCGGTTGTTTTGCAGGCTGTGCGTTGGCCCTAAGCCAGTCTTCACGTGTGCCAGAGTTCCTGAAAGCAGAGCAGATGTCCTCTGCTTTACTTGACAAAGCGGGAATTTAAATTTTTTTAATGCGTACCTGGTGAAATATCCGTAATCGGCACTCAACTTATTCTATTATTGCTTGCTGCTCCTCAGGTTAGAGCCTGCCTGGGTGCCTCGGGCGCCTTCCCTCCCTGCTTCCTTGCTTGCCTGCCGATCTTCCCCAGCCTCTGGGGAGGGCTTCGTCCCTCATGGTGGGCATGAAGAGCCGCTGCTCCCATCCAGGCTGCAAGACATGGGCCTACTTCAACAATCCAGGGGAGCAGCGGGGCTACTTTTGCAGCGCCCACAAGGAGCCGGGCATGGTTGACGTGGTCAACAAGCTCTGTGAGCACCCCAACTGCAACAAGCACCCCAACTTCAACCACCCGGGCGCCACGCATGCGCAGTTCTGCAGCCAGCACAAGGAGCCCGGCATGGTCAACGTGAACATCAGGGACCGGCAGTGCGCGGTGCAGATGTGCAGCAAGTACCCCAGCTGCAACTTCCCCGGCCAGACAGACGGTCTGTACTGCGGCAAGCACAAGGAGGACGGCATGGTCAACGTGACCAGCCGGCACTGCTCCTTCCCGGGCTGCATCAAGCAGCCCAACTTCCACCACCCGGGCAACACGCGCGGCATGTTCTGCTGCGCGCACAAGGCTGACGGCATGGTCAACGTCGTCAGCAAGCCCTGCCAGAGCCCCGGCTGCACCAAGCAGCCCAGCTTCAACTTCCCGGGCCAGTCGCAGGGCCTGTTCTGCAGCCCCCATAAGCAGCCCGGCATGGTCAACGTGAAGCAGAAGCACTGCGGCGCGGACGGCTGCACCAACCGCCCCAGCTTCAACTTCCCAGGCACCAACTCCGGCATCTTCTGCAGCGCGCACAAGCTGGAGAACATGGTGCGACTCTTGGCCTCTAAGTTCTGCAAAGGACCCTGCGAAGTTGCTGTTGCATGGCTCATCCAGATTCCTCAGATCTTGACTCATTCAGGCCCGGCATCAATTGTCTGTGAGAGTTCAGCTGTTGGCAGTCACAGCAAGTGTGGTGTGTGCATCAGGTGGATGTGCGGAACAAGCACTGCGTGCACCCCGAGTGCAACAAGTGCCCGAGCTTTAACTACCCCGACAAGACGCCCGGCGTGTACTGCGGCCTGCACAAGCTCGCCGGCATGGTGGACGTCAAGCACAAGCGCGACCGCTCCAACCTCGGTGGCTCCGGTGCGGCGCCACTCTGCATGCATGCTGTGACATGCAACTGTCGCCACCTGTCTTTGTGCCGTGTACCCTGTCTATCCCCCTTCATATGAGCTGTGCCTAATAGGCAGATATTGATGCAACGCCCCTGTACAGAGGCTGGATAGGTTAGCCGCTTCAAGTACCGCTGTATCATGAGCAGATGGCGGTGCATGTGTACAGGGTCCTTGCTTCAGCAGGCGGCTCAGCAGCCGTCGCAGGAGATGCCCATGGACTACAGCGCGCAGGCCGGCGCAGGCAAGCCAGAGGATGTGCAGCAGCTGGGCGCGCAGCAGGGAGGCTTCCAGGGCGCCGAGACCGACATGACTGCGGCGGAGGCCGTGGCCGCCGCGCTGAATATGTCTGCTGACGCCTCTGCGCTCGGCATCCCCACACATGTGGACCACCTCGGCCAGGTTTGTGAAACTGCTCCTGAACATCCTGATTCACTTGTTGTTTAAGCTTTTGAAACACCCTGTAGCCAGGCCTTGCTTGAAAGCAGTGGACACTGCTAACAGAAGAGCTGGACACTGCTGGCAGAGAGCTGGTCTTTGAAACTTCCTCTTGTGGTTGCAGCCGGTGGCGGACGGTTATATGGCGGCAGGGCATGACGCCGCCGCGCAGCAGGAGTATGCAATGCATCTGAACCAGGACCAGGCTGCGGCCGCGGCAGGGTACGAGCAGGTCGGCTACGACCAGTCCGGCCTCACGCACGAGCAGATGGCCGTCGCCGCCGCACACGCTGCCTATGGCGGTGGCCAGCCAGCAGGTAGCAGCACTAGTCATCGTTCTGTTATCACAGCCCTACACACAGCACTATGCTTCAAATCTCTTGCACTGTGTTCCCTAGAGCGCAATTGAAAGCTTCCTTTGTGAAGCTGTTGCTGCTGTGGAATAAGATCATCTCAGTTAGTTTGCAAATAGTGTTAGAGGTCTAGGGTCACCAAAACAAGTTGCTCTGGGGGGCAGCAGAATGTGCCCATTTTGACCTTAGCTCTGTGCGCGTGCAGCGTACGACCAGGCGTCATATGATGCGGCCATGCAAGCCGGAACGTATGACCCGGGCGCGTATGCCCAAGCGCACGAGCATGTCCCGGTGGAGGCGTACGAGCAGGCCGGCGCAGGGGCGATGCCCGACCAGGTGGCGCAGGGCCTCTATGCACAGCCTCACCATGGCGGATACGGGCACGATGCTGCAGTGAACGGGCAGCAGCCACAGCCGGTGCAGCACGGCAGCTACACAGCGCAGGTCACCGGAGACGGGGAGCCGGAAAAGCGGCAGCGCGTGGAGTGAGCATTGTGCAACTTCAGAAAGGATAACGCATGTAACAGTATGTTGCAGACTGGCTGTCAGCACGGTGGTCATGCACGGGATTTGATCACATGACAGGGTGTCCACACTTACTGTCTTGGCGCTTGTGCCTTTTTTATGTCTGCACTGTGTTTGTTTCAAACCTGAATTGGCTGCACTTCTGAGCTTTTGGGAGTCTGCTATACAAACGAGCATATTGAGGATCTCTGAATGCTCAGCGCGCAAGCTATCCAGCCTCAAGGCTGGCCATTGTATACTCGAGTAGATGGCATACTATGGCATGCTAGCTAAGGACCAAGCCTCGTTGTACTTTTTCTTCTGTTCTGCACAGAGATAAATCTGAGCTTAGATGGAATGCAAAGCTTGAAGGTTGTAAATTGTTTAGAGGGGCAACATATGGCTAAATTCCATCCTTGCAACACTCCATGTGCTCATGCAATATATGCTGACCATCACTTCTCATGATGTGACCCATATCTCCAGGCAGACAGATGTGCACTATCCTCCGCAATCGGCCGCTCAGACGCGGATGAGCGTTGCTGTATGGCATCCATTCCATTATATATGACAATTACAAGGTCTCTCAGCAGCGCATGCGTTCATTGATCTAAACACACACCCCAGTCACAAGCAGCGCCGGCAGCAGCGAAAGTGTGTCTAACCCCTGCAAAACAGTTCCCACTATCCAGACACAATGACAAAGGAAGGCTTTGATAAACATAGACACCACACCAGAGAAGGGTGAACCGCTGTGAACCAGATCCTACCACCCTCCCTCTTTGAGATCAGCTAGCCTCTAGCAGCTGGCTAGTGCTCGTGAGCGCAGTCCTCGGAGCAGGAGGCGTCGTGCGAGTGGCCGTGCGCATGCGAGTGCCCATGCGCTTGCGCGTGCGCTTCCTGGGCCTTCTGCACGACGCCGTGGAATGCCTGCGCCAGCTGAATGTTGTTCGGGTCCAGGCGGCAGCCCTGGAAGTATGCCTGCGCCGCATCCTCCCACTGCTCCAGCGCCTCTGCCGCGCTCCCTTCCCTGTAGTACGCCTGCAAACATGGCGGGTGTTCAGCATGAATCAGCATGGATTCACCTGGAGCGTAGAGCTCCTGAGAGGGATTTATGCGGTGGAGCCCTGAACTGCTGGGCAATATTGTTGGTGGCTTGAGAATAGTGCACAAGACCATGCTCCAAAATTGATGGCATGCAATTAGAAAGCACCAACAAGCTTCTCTGCAATCAAGAGGCAAGAATGTTCGCCAACCACAGCGCGGCGCAGCAGCGCATCAGGCCGTACTCTCCTTGTGACCTTCACACTCAGCGACCAGCTGTTGCACACAGCGCCCCGGACTCAGATCCCACAAACTCCTCCCATGGGGACACTAAAGGCGCCTCCTGGTCATTTCGGCTGACCTTGGCGTAGCGCGGGTCGACGGTACGGGCGCGGCGCGCGTCGAGCAGGGCCTCCTGGAACGCCCCAGTACGGAGGGACGCGGCACTGCGGTTGGCCCACAGCGCGTGGTCGGACGTGTTGTGGCGCAGAGCTCCCGTGTAGTGCTCCACCGCCGCCGGGAACTGCCCCTTCACGAAGGCCTCATCGCCCGCGCGCTTCAGCACCTTCGCCTTGTCCAGGTCGTACTCCTCCGGCGCTGGCACCTCCACCTTCAGCATAAGCGATGCCTCACACATTTTCATCAACAGAAATACAGAATCATGCACACAGCAAAATCTATGCGACTAGCGGTGGGCGCAAGCATGCTGCTGCATCAACGCAAACAGCAAACAATTTCTTTTGGCATGGCACGCTGCGCTCGGCTGACCAACTGCAGATTATGCAGGAGAACAAAGGAGTTGTGGAGGCAGCAGGCAGCACCTCCTCTTCAGCCTCATCGTGGCTGTGGTCGTGGCCGCAGCAGCCGCCACTGTGCTGGTGCGAGTGCCCCTGCGCGACGGCCGCTGCCTTGAGCAGCAGGGAGTCGGCTGTCCAGTTGCCCCCCTCCGCCGGAGTCGTGCAGGGCAGCAACATCTCCACGATCTCCCTGTGCTGCGCGGCTGCGGCCGCATCAATGGGCCGAGTGGGCGAGTTGTCCTCAGTCGCATCAGGGTTGGCACCTCCCTGGAACAAGCAAGACTCTAGCCATTTGCAAAGACCCTTTGCACAATGCATCACACAATGCACATGTGAGCCTTTCAATGATTTGTTCAGCGATCGAGGAGGGGCAATGGGCAAGTTCAGGTGTGTCGTGCCTTGAGCAGGATCCCCACTGTGCTCTCGCGGCCTGTCTCTGCCGCAACATGCAGGGGTGTGACGCCACCGGTCGCAGGGAAGTTCACATCTACTCCCATGTCTACCAAACGCTGCAGGAGCTCATCGGCGCCTGCAATTCAGCGATCAACAATCGAGCCCAGCATATTTCATTTCAGGTACTGCAGCGCGCCCCTGGGACCACACAGCAACGGCGCGTTAATGAACCCGTTAGCTAGTGCTTGCTTTCCCAAGCTTCTCCGTGAAGAGAAGTTTACACAGTATGGGAGATTGCAAATAGTCAAGCTGACGGCAATTTCCTGTTGAAAATCCAGAAGATATGCATAGAGGTTGTAGTAGTCAAGAATTTGAACAGACCTGTGGCTGCAGCCAGCAAGCAGGCAGAGACACCATTGCTCCCCCGGCCATTTGGACTGGCACCCTTGTCCAGCAGAAACGAAGCGCACTCCACCTTCTGTGCCCCAACTGCCCAGACCAGGGGTGTCCCTGTGCTGCATGCTGCGTCCACAGACGCTCCATGCTCCAGCAGGAGCTCAGCAATCTTCACATTGCCTGCAGGTTTACACACACGCAACCATTTTTGACGTGCCAATTATCTTCAATTAACCCCAAAATTCTCGGACAAATCTTTCACCAGGCTGCTTGCTTGTCTTCTCTGTAGAGCATTCTTGACTCTTCGTTTTGCAACCTTTAAAAAATTCATACCGCAGTCTGTACACACCATCAAGCAATAAATTTTCAACCAGAGCCAGCATGAACGGGATGCGACTTGCCTGACTGAGCAGCCCAGTGCAAGGGCTGAGGAGTCTCTTTGCCGTTCCCCACTGCGCTGGCTCCAGCTTCAAGCAATGCATTCACTGTGCTGTCATGGCCACGAGCAGCTGCCAAGGCCAGGGGAGTGTCTCCTGCACACCATGGCACCGCTGTGATCAGAGCCCATACTGAAAGACCTTGTTGCCAGCTCCTCCTGTGAGAGTCTTTGTGTCGGAGCTTTGTCTTTTGGTAAGGATAGCATAATGCATCAGCGCAAAGACAGGAGTGACCCACCTGAGTCGTCTGCTGTATCGACTTTGAAGTGCTCCTCTGTTATCAGATAACGGACAAACTCGGTCTGTCCCTCTGATGCAGCGAAGTGCAAAGCATTGTGCCCATTCGCATCCTTCACGCAACTCAGATCGCTGCCATCGAAGCGTTGGGCGGCTCCCCTGAACCCCTCAGCATCCCCCTCTCGAGCTGCTCTAAGCAAAGCCTCGACAGCCCTTCTGGCCTCCAAGGGATCTCCAGGAGCTGCATCTGGCTTCTCCTCAGGTGATTCAGCCTCCAATTGTGGCCAGACAAGAGCATGATCGAGTTTCTTTAGGCGCACTGTCAGGCTGCTCTTGTCAGCTAGCTTCCAATCTGAGGCCGCCGCATCGACAGTGCTGTAAAGCTGAGTAATTTTCAAAATTACAGTGCCAGGATCGCCCGGTTTGCTACGCACAGACAGAGAATCTCCACCGATCTGGACATCGAAAGAGTCTGCTTCTTCACTTGACACATCTACGGTGACCACAACCTCGTCACCGCAATCCTTAAAGTTCCAAGGAACAGACAGGGCAGGTTCTGTTGACCCTGTCATGCTGGTAGATGATGTATTCGGTGTGGATGCCTCCGAGAATGTGCATGCCAATTTCTAGCAGGAACGCCATCGTGCTGCGTGCTGATATCATGCGCCCGGGACCAGCATTTGACTCTGAACTTCAGATAGATGAGCCAGCTCGTGTGCTTGAGAATTTCCAGTCTATATGCAGTCTTGTTGCACAACGAAATTGGATGAAAGAGAGAAGATCATCTGACTTTTGTGCAAGAATTTATCCAGTGTCATCAAAAGTCTGAACTCTGAAGTCAATTACATCGAGCCCAGCATGTTACGCTTAAGCTGGCGTGTGCAAGGAGTCATCCTGCGCTCTAGTGCAGCGTTTTCTTGCAAACATGCCACGGTATGGATGTTTTATATGCACACGTGCGCACCTGAAGATTGTGTCTTTCCAATCTCTTCGGCACATTGTACTGTACATTAGCTGATTGCTGATAGCTTAGTCCTTGGACGGATCAGATGTAGAAATGGCATGTGTACGTGAATATTCTACAATTTGTTCACCTTTTATCAGGTGACCACGCTGGTGGTAGCAGAGCACAAAGGAAACAAGCTGGGTGCTGACACTCTCAGCGCAATCAATGCTGCCAAGTGCCTTGGTGGGGACATCTCCATTCTCTTGGCCGGAGAAGGCGTGCAGCCAGCAGCACAGCATGCATCTACAGTCCCGGGCATTAGCAAGGTGAGGGTATGCCCTCAGTTGGTATTTTTCACCTGTCCATCTTGCCGTCAACAAGTTGGGGATCATCAGCAAATGACCTGGTGTGCAGGTCCTGACTGCTGATGATGCGGTGCTGGCAAAGGGCACAGCCGAGAGCCTTGCAGCGCTTCTGGTTGCAGTGCAGAACAGGTGGGTGGTGCATTGCATGGTTCTTCTGTGTTTTATGGGAATGCTGCAGCAAAGCGCCTCAGCACCTCATCTTGTGGGTAGACTGCACGTCATCAGTCAGCCTCCTCTCACCTGCATGTCATGTCATGCTCAGGCGGAGTTACACGCACATCGCAGCGCCCTCCAGCAGCTTTGGCCGGAACCTGCTGCCGCGGGCGGCCGCGCAGTTAGATGTGCAGCCGGCCAGCGATGTGACAGAGGTGATCGATGCCGACACCTTTGTGCGGCCGATCTACGCAGGGAATGCAGTGCAGACCATCAGGTTCCCTGCAGAAGGGCCTCGCCTCTTCACGGTGAGGTACTTTCACACCCGCATGTTGCAATCCGAGGGAAATATTGCCACACTTTACCTGCAGATCAACAATCTTCCAGGGCAAGGATGATGCTCGTTTCTACTCGCTCATGTCCCTGTAAGCGCCAGTATCCAATCCTCGGGCATTCAAGTACTGGATCCTCCTGACATGCAGGTGCGCACCAGTGCATTTCCCGTAGAGCCAGCTGAGGCGTCTGCATTCGCCGAGATTGAGGCAGTCACGCAGGAGGAGTTGGCCACTGCCAAGGTACGGAAGCGCAGGTCACATGCACGTTGCAGTGCACTTCAAATTGCCTGTCTCCAGTGTGATTCCCTCAATAAGAAATGGGAGGCTTGTCTGAGTATTGATGGGTCCGCAGGAAATGGATACTGGATCTGAGTGGGTGGGCCAGGACGTCAGCACTAGTGAGAGGCCTGAGCTTGGGTCTGCAAAGGTGGTGATCTCAGGTATGCCACATGGAATCCATCCCATTGTCTGTGGCCTCCACTGTTCTAGGAAATGCCTGGTGCAATGATGCAGCATGCATTACCTGCCTTGGACAGGTGGACGAGCATTGAAGAGCGCTGAAAACTTCCAGATGCTGTATGACCTTGCGGATCAGTTGGGAGGAGCGGTGGGTGCTTCAAGAGCGGCGGTCGATGCTGGCTTCTGCCCGAACGACATGCAGGTGTGTGAGGGCTTGCCTGTATGCTGTACACTGCTTGCTGATGTCCAACAGATACTTCTAAGTAGCAAAACGATCTGCCCAACACAAGCAGGTTTTTCTTTGAGACTTATATGGCCTGTTCGTTACGCTTCAGCCTGCATTCATGCAGGTTGGGCAAACTGGGAAGGTGGTGGCACCTGACCTGTACATCGCTGTGGGCGTGTCCGGTGCAATCCAACATCTTGCTGGCATGAAGGATTCCAAGTGCATTGTTGCCATCAACACCGATCCAGATTGTCCCATCTTTCAGGTGTGCTCCACAGTGAAAGCTGATCACAAATCTTAGATGGCTGGCTACCAGATGATCGTTGTCAATGGGCCTTCCTTGACAGGGACACGAAAGTAGTATCAACACTGGTAATAATAAGTGGCACTCTTTGATTGCAGGTGGCTGACTACGGACTAGTGATGGATCTTTTCGAAGCCATTCCATCCCTCGGCAAAGAGATCCAGAAGCATGCCAAGTGATATTTTAGTCGTCAGAGGCTGGGAAGATGGCCCTGCACATGTGGTGTGCTAGTGCAACTAAAAAGCAGGCCTAGATCAATATCACGTGCACGGCCTGTGGTGCAGTTGCTAGCCTTTACAAATCTTGAGAACATTGATGGTACTCCTCATTAAGAGATAAATCTTATGACGCCATGTGGTGTCGAAAGATACGGGAGAACGAACATGATTGTAACTTATGCACATACATGTTATTATATTGCGATTGCTTTGTATGTTGCAGGTTGCCATGCGTAATTTTCACTTGGCAATCACACATTACCACCCCAACACCAGCACATCAACAGGGGACGATGTCATGCATTCAGGCGACCCACATCCAATGCAAACTGTTCTAGTCATGGATGGCTGTTCCAGAACTCCTATGCCCCAAAGAGTTGCCAGATGTTCGTCTCCCTTACGCGCTGTGGGCACATCCTCTAACAGAAACAAGAGCACTAAGCCACTTGCATCTGCATTGCAGCTGACTTAGCCAAGCAGTGCAAAACTTGCCACATTGTACAGCAGGAGCAGTATGACAGGTTGCTTTCAGGCCCAGCCAAATCATGGCCATTGCACGCCTCCACCAGAGATGGTCTCTGCCAGGAGGAACCACTGGAACCTGCTGCAGCGCATCTGCTGTCATGTGGGCGGCAGGCGCCTGTCTACTCTGCGATGTCATCGTCCTCATCGGGCAGGGGAGCGTTGGCAGCATCCTGCAGCTGCTGCTCGTACTGCGCCTGCTGCACTGTGTCGATGACCACCTCAGGCGGCTTCAGCGCCACCTGCTCCACAAAGTGCAGGTTGGGGTCCCTGCACCCACACACCAAGCCAGTCAATGATCTGCCCCAATGGCGTCAGCAGGTACAAAACAGGAGCATGGCTGCCCATGAAAACTGCTTGACCAAATACGCACCGCTTGGGGATTGATTGACTGTTGTATTTGAAGGGGTGCAAAGGCGTACCCGACGAGCTTGCGAGCCAGATAGAGGAAGGGCTTCTCGTAGTTGTAGTTGCTCTTTGCTGAGATCTCATGGTACTGCAAGTTCTTCTTCCTGCCCATCAAGATAGCAGTCCAACTTCACTTAGTACAAACTAGGTTTGCAGGAGCAATACCACCACACTCTCCGCTCAGCATTCAGATTGATGATAATCTTTTGCACCATACTGCTCAGAAGAAAGTAACAGTCACCTGTGAAAGGTGACCTGCTTGGGCTTCACTTGGCGGTTCTTGACGTCCACCTTGTTCCCACACAGCACGATTGGTATGCCTTCGCAGACCCTGGAATTGCCATTACACATATTTCTTTAATTGCACAAATCTCATGTCAAAAGATATGGTGAAATATATCAATGCACCGCAAGCTCCCTGCTACAACTCACAATGGAGACAGTCGTCACGCTCTTCGTTAGTGACACCAAAAGAAATAGATGAATGTTCACACCTGCAGAGGTCGCGGTGCCATGTAGGCACATTCTTGTAGGTGAGGCGGGAGGTGACGTCAAACATGATGATGGCGCACTGGCCATGGATGTAGTAGCCATCACGTAGGCCGCCAAACTTCTCCTGGCCGGCGGTGTCCCAGCAGAAGAAGCGGAGCTTGCCTCGGTTTGTGGTGAAGTCCAGCGGGTGCACCTCCACACCAATGGTGGCTGCATGGCAACAGAATAGATACATACCCTTTCACCTTATGCACAGCAGCGTGAACAGGTTATAGATGACTGACAAGAGCAGCTTTTGGACACAGAATGTGCACAGAGGGCTGCCATCAATACAAATTTTTCATTGATAAGAAGTGAAGCTGCCAATGGCAATATGTATATGCAAGTACGTCCTAAAGCACCTTTTCCTTATCCTAAATGCGCGTAAAAGAGAGCATCGTGGCAGGATCGAGGACAAAAACACAAGCTGCACACATCGTCTTTGGTAGCGAGAGAGCAGCATCAGGCGGGTCAGTGATCATCTTCCGGTGAAGGTAATGTGCACTTACGTTCGTACTTCTTCTCGAACTCTCCTGTGAGATGGCGCTTCACAAAAGTGGTTTTGCCTGCACCACCAAAGGCGCTCTAGAACTTGGTCTTCTCAAGGTGGAACTTTGAATGCAATAGTGATTGTATCAGCAGTAGTTGATACCGAGAGGTGTTCTGCAAGCCAGCCTCAAGTCAGCAAGCTTTTCGATCGGACGTGAGAAAGCAGGCGCACCTGTGCCTCCATCACCCACCAGCACCAATTTAAATGCTGGTACTCCTTCGGGAGTTGTCTGCCCTGGCAGAGCCTGCAGTGATGGAATGCATCAGTGTCAGTTTCTGTGTTTCATGAAAGGAATTTGGCGCTAGCACACCATCACATATACCAAACTCAGGGAGAGCGGCAGCAGGCAGGAAAGACCAAAATAGAAGGAGCGCACCATCTCAAGAATCCAACAAGAGCTGCAAGCAAAGATCTACTCGTAGAAGTGGCTTCTTGGCAGCCTCAGGATTGGTGAAACAATGGGCCTGGAACTTGCTTGAAGCGCGTATCCGACTAGTTTTCGCCGAGAGCGCGGTGATTGCTCTCCTCCTTCACACAACTTCACTGAATTCATTTAAGAGCGGAGAACACTTGTAACATCCGGAAAAGATTATAAGAATAATTGGATTGTCTTACTGGGCTTACTGTTTCCGCTGTGCTGTTGCGCGGCGTCAGTTGCAACTATTTGAGAATCTGAGAAAGAGGAGGAGTCTGTTTACTTAGATCGGAACACATTACCGTCCAGCAACTTTATTGTCTCCTCTAATCTGTATGCACTAAGTTCAGAAAGATTTTCAAGGTGGCTTCAAAGCCGCCCTGACGACGAGGAAGCTTAGACTGAAACAGTTTACCTTGGAACTTGAAGGGAGGCCCCAACAGGTGATTGCGATGATCCGTGCAATGTTCATTGCTTTCCAGCTAGTATAACCAGTAAAGAGTTCATCGAAGCTTCTCCAAGGTCTTTGTGGGCCTGGCTGAACAGAAACACCTGCTCCAACCTTTACGCAGGGGCTCCTGAGAAAGCACAGCAATGGGTGAAGCAAGTGTATTGGCTGCCTATGACATGCTGCGGAAGCCAAGCTTCTTCCTCACGAATGTATTCAGGTCTGAGTCCCTTGTGCCTGCCTCAGAGTCACCCGCTCATATTGCTTATGGAACACCCGAAGAATGTCCACCTTTTTCTGGGACTGAGAGGTGGACAATCTTGAGATTTGCTGATGAAGTAACTGGCGCAGGCGGCTGCGGGTATTGTGGTTTCAGTATGAGGTCTCTACGGCTCTCAGCATGCTGTCCTGGTGGGAGAAAGTGCTTGTCCATGCAGTGCTCTTCGTCATTCTCTCCCTTGTGGGCTACGGCTCATATAAGCAGGCAATCACATTGCATGCATCCTGCATCAGCCTTCTGGGATCAGGGAACTGACACTTATAGAGAGGTTGATTCGCTGCTGAGGTGCATACTTTGTTCCGTGTCATGGTTTTGAGTCTCATTGGTCGCTTTCGAATACTGTGAGATTTTTGTCGGAGAGTTGAGGTTTGTTTGTCAGAAAGCGAGTGGTACATCACCAGACACATGGTGAGCTGCTCTTGATTGCATCTTGTAGGACCCAGCTCTTTGCCTTACAGCTGTGTTTGCTGGTTCTGCACTGTGTTGTCAGCCATTGTATTTTCTGGTCCTCGATTGGCTTGGCTATGGACTTGTTTCGGCAGGTTGCACCGTACAAGACAGTCTCCTGCATCAAATGCTTGGGAACATATTGCGTGAAGCTATGAAGATTTACATTGCAGTTCATCTGCGGTGCCTTGAGCTCGCAGTTTGGTTGTTGAGGATGTTCGTGTGCAGCTCTGCAATTCCATGCTACGGGAGTTATCGCGAGCAGCGTGCACTCGCTTTTGCTGAACCGTAAACAACTCGAAAGTTGTTTGTTTTCACATTCTGAGTTGATGAGCCACGCAGGTCGTTTCAGGATATACTGTGATTTATACCTATGGGCCGTGCAGCTGCAGGCTTAATAGTCTCTTTCCAACCAGCCCCGTCCAAATCTCTGTAGCATCTGTGTGCGTGTAACCCATGCTTGCAATTGTGTTTTGGAGGTACTGGAGGTTTTTGTCATCTTCTGAATCGGTCAGTAGCACTGAGCTGCACATCTGCACTTCCATGTCATGCAGGGCATGCGTCAGCACCATGTTCTGTCCAAACTCGGCTTTGATCAAGGCCGCCGCTGGCACCAGCCTGCTCAGATCTAAGCTGCCAGTGTACTATGGTAGCTGCTATGACAAGCCTGTGTCATTGACAGCCTGTTGCATGTTAGAATCGCCATGGACACAGTGATCACGGGACGTGCTCTACTGACATCAGTGGAGCACGTTAGGCTGTAGTGATCCATGCTTGCAGGCAAGGCAATCAAAAAATCCAGTCGATACAATCCATGAAGAAGGTTTGGGTGGTCCAAGTGATTTGGGGGGCAAAATAGGTGGGGATAGATCGTCCAATGGTTCAGGAGGAGTGTCACCACTCGCCAGAAAGCATTGCGTACCCAAAAAAGTTGGCCTTTTCATGCAGCGCTCACAGAAGTGCCGCTCATTTGGCCGGGCAGCGTTGAAGGTAAAATCTTCCTTTTCCGAGGATGGGATTGGGTCCAAAAATAGAATGGACGGATGCCGGCGGTGCTTATCTGCGGCAAGAAGAAGAGAATTTGGGAAAGTCATGCAGTGGTATACTGGCTCTTTCGCGGCATTTGGCTGTAGATGGGTGTTGGTTGTCGGGATCACCACATGTCCTGGTCGAGAATGAGTAGGCTTGTTCATGCACTGAGCCCACAGAAACAATAATAACGCGGATTATTTACCTTATTCTTAAGGTTTGTGTCGCCCAAAAGGAACATGGTGAAACCTAGGCCGGGTCGCACGCCTCCATCGGGCCTCCTGTTGATTATTGAGACCTAATCTGGGGTGCATGCTGAATGCAGGACCGTTGACAAATCCACATGCAATGGCAACCAAGGAGGCCAGGGTTCTTTCGGCGCTTAAGGCAGCCAAGAGCAGCAGCATCCTTTCCTTGCAGGGCCTGACAAGGTGAGATGGGAATTTCCTGTTGTCTGATGGTCAAAGAATGCATGAACACCACAGTGGACAATTGTGATAGACGTGCCTTGCACTGCCTTGTATATTGTGCACTCTACATGGTTTTACTCTACACTTCAATGAGCTTGACGTCACCCAATTTGCTGTGTCATGCAGCCGTCTGCAGGTGGTGTGGTACCAGTACGAGGTGGCAACTGTTTGCAGCGTCATGACAGGCCTCGAGAAGCTCTTTGTTCACATTGCACTGCTCTTCACTGGAGCTCTACTGGGGCACCAGCTGTACAAACAATCAACAGCTGTTTGCTTCTACCTCTTTGACTAGATGCGTTGGTCTGTCAGAGACAGGATGCATGGATCACATCATGATGTCAAACTGGCGGTCCTAATCTGTCCACTTTGACTGAAATAGCTTCCTACACACCTGTACAAGTGTCAGATTTGTGGGACATCTTTCTCCTTCTGTTTGCGGCAGATGTGCAGAGACCATGGCATAGTGTGCCTTATTGGCTTCATAAGTCCAGTATTGACAGCACAGAGCTGTGTACCAATAGCCCCCATGCATGCTTGTAGAACTGTGAAGCCTTTTTCTACCTTGCGAATAAGGAACAGCTTGATTTTTGGCAGGTCTGCCCATGCACTGACATGCGCCTGTTCAACCGAGTGTTGGAGGGAATGTGTACATTGAGGAAAGAGAATATGCTAGGAGTGCAGATGTCACAATATCTGTACAGCTAGCTCTGTTGAAATCCTGTCTTGAGAGGCAGATGAGCAGACTATGCTGATGAGGATTGATGTGTCTGAGGGTCCATAGCTTGAGCTGACTGTCGCACTATGTGCACAAAATTGAGTCTAATGTACAGCAGCATGTTTGGCATTGAGGACATTGCAAAAATGGATGCTCTGTACATAGAACACTTTCCTCTAGGTCGCGAGGAAGTAGGAGATCGGCATGTTGATGATGCAGTTTCAGTGTATGCTTTGTGAACAGTAGATTTGAAATATTTGTAGTGCATCACAGGCCGGAAAGATTCATTACGAGTTGCAGTAGCATTTCTAAGCAGACACTATGCGATCAAAAGGATCCTTGAGGTTGTGTAAGGTTACAAGTGTGCAGCTGATATGGAAGATTGCACCGTTTGATAAATACCAAAGCTGCAGCAAGCAACACGCCTTCCAAGTACATACCCTGCCACGATCAGGAGCCACTGGCATATTTCAGGACTCCCAAGGAACAAGTCTGCAAGAGCACAACTGGCATTTTCCTGAGCCTACTTACTATTGCACAGTATTATATTCTCCAGATGCAGATCACCGCCAACCAATTCTTGCTAGGAAGGGCAAGAAGCAGCGAGAAACCAATCCTTCTCACACAGTTTTCAGAGGCTGTTGCCTCACATAATGTACAATCAAAAGCACCAACAGATGAAGCTTGTTCGAGCTTTGCAGCCGTTAGAGAATATATTGCTGATCGGTCTTACATATATTTGCCCTCAGAATCCAGTGTCCATCGACAGTTCGTGATACAGCGCAGCATTGACAGTGCTCCTCCTGAAGCGGTTCTCATACAGCCACAGCGCGCCGGCGCCAGCCACTCCGCTGACCAGGATCTCAAACAGATTTAAGAAGATGGCAGCCACCACGCTCCCCCTCTTTCCAGCCATGGCGCAGCTGCCCCCTACCCTCACACCGCTTCCTGGCACTGAACTCGCCCCCTGCAAACAGACATGCAACGCTTTCAACACCCTCACAACACCACAAAAGAGGACAACCTAGAGGGTAAAAGAGCTGCAATCGTGACACCGAGCATGTGACACAATGGCCCCAATTTACAAGAAATGAGAGAGCAAGACACGCACAGATACATGCAAAAATGCTGGGGGGCTGTTGGCCAGACACGGCTTGTCAAAACTCTCCAATACGTCACTAGGAAGATGGCCTCTCAGCTGACAGAGTGTCTCAGTACCTTCAGCATGTAGCCCTCATTGCACGAAACCACGACGGCCGCATCCTCTCCAGCCCCCACCGTGCATGACGGCTGCCCCTCCTTCTCCTCCCCTGCACAATGCATCCACAGATGCACTTTACAAAAACTGCTTTCCTAAACACAGAGATCACTTCCGCTACACTCGCCAGCACTCAATCAGCATGTCCAGCCGAGCTGCTTGCAGCCATAGAGCATCTTCTGAAGCGGGCACTGGCATTGGCATTTCAAGCTTTCCTGCAAAGGCTACCCAATCCAACAAGGCTCACGCTCTGCACCGATGCAGAAGACTCTACACAGAGTGGCAAGTGCAGCAGCGGAGCATTCAATGCACCTGTGCAGGTGCACACGGCGTAGGACTGCCCATTGGCCACGCTCCTGCCCACGGCCTCATGCAGGCTGCCCGCCTGGCAGCCCGGCTGGAAGCACTTGGCCTGGCCGTCCGAGAAGCGGCGCCAGCCGGCCTTGCACGAAAAGTGCGTTGCATCGCAGGCAGCGGCCGGCGCGCATGCTGAGCCGTCCGCAGGGCACACGCACGGCTTCAGGCAGCTGTGATTGTCCGTTTCCTCCCACAAATCCTGAACAGCAACGCGGAGCACAGCGTCATGGCACCGAAGCCGAGGATCTACTGGAACACATGCCTGACGACGCACAGGCATTAAGCTCCACTCCTCCTTGTGCTGCTGTTCTGCAATCTCCTGACTGTGGCTCAATATGGCGCAATTCTCCTTGGGCAATCAAAATATGTGAGGCTGCTCTCCCATGGCGTGTGTCTACTATTGCACATACAATGGCTGCATGTTGCACATGTATAGAGATTGCCCAGAGCCTACCTTATTGCACTTGTCGAGCACGCAAGCGTTGGCGGTGCCCTGCCGTCGCCACAGGGCGCTCTCACAGGTGAAGTCAGCGCACTCATTCTCCGAGTACGCGCAGTTGCCGGCTGCATCGCAGCGGCACTCGTGCCAGCATGTGCCGTGCGCCTCCGGTCTGCGCCAGCAAACGGACAACTCAGGACCAGCACATAGGTGTGTGCCACACAACGAAACCTCTCAAGAAAATCTCCTGATTGAGTACAGTACAATGTGAATTTCAGAGAGCGACAAAGTGTGGGATGAGCATCACGCACAGCAACAGAGCAAAAATTCTGTTGCTCATGCCCGCCATGACCTGTTTCAGAGAAGTCTACTTACGAAGCCCTCATAGAGCTCATCCATGGAAGAGTTTGCTGTAGCTGAGTATAGGAATGCGGTAAGGGCGCAGACTCACATGAGGGTGGGTTTTCTGGACCCTGGTGAGCAGGAGCCGCCGCGCGCATAGACGGAGCAGTCCCCTCCGGTCCAGTTGTCGAGACAGTGGCACACGGCGTCGTCGCTGCATGTGCCGTGGCCGGTGCAATTGTTCAGGCAGCGCCCCTCCTTGACAGTGGTCAGGTTGTAGGCCAGCTTGTAGATGCGCATGGGGTTGTAGATTGCCGCCCGCCACACACCCTGCACGCATGCATGCATCATCACTCTACTTCCCAGAAAGTGACTGACGGGGTCCCTGATGGAAAGTGATGCAGATGGGACACATTTGCAAAGTTTGGCAGTTGGTCTAGTGGCTCTTCTTATATGAGAAACCCAAAATGTAGAAAAAATGGGTACGAGGAAGATGGGCTTACTTGCTTCAGCTGTGAGGGGCACAGGTCGATCTCGTAAGTGGTGTTCTGCAGCTGCATGACCTGCTTGAAGGTGTAGTTGGCGGTGTGAGGCTCGCTGTGCAAGTCACCCTGCAGCATGCACAGTCCAAGATTGTGAGGCTGTCACCGCTTCCATGATCTGCACAAATTGCTAAGGACAGAGTTAGCACGCCAGTCCTGCAACCTATTATTTTAAAATCAGGTTTGCAGCCTTCTATAGGCTCCTCAGACATTACAAACCCCTGGACTCCACAGAGACTGGGGGCAAGTTGTGCTCGGGAAAGCCCCAGTCTTATTTACACCAAACTGGCATGCATGGGTAGGCAGGTGGAGCGCAAGACATGCCTTGAGCAGCAGCAGCTCTGGCCGGGCAGCGGCCCACTCGCCGTAGCCGTCGCTGGAAAAGGACGCGCGGACGCGAACCTCCACGCTGTGCGTCAGCATGGCGGGGCTGATTTCAGGAAGCTGGAAGAAGTCGTACTCAAAATTGGACTCGGGCTTAGTCACCGGCACGCCATACTGCAGGTGCTCTGCCTCGTTTGAGCAGTCCTCCCCAAAAAAGCCCTGCGCATATCGTGGCAATGCCTCTCAGTCATGCTCGAGGGAAACCGGCCCTGTCAGCACAGGGGCACGACCGAGCAAGTCACGGTGCATGCAGAGATGATACTGCTGCACGCAAGCGGGCCATTGAATTGCAGTCATGCTGTGAAGGATAAGTGCTTGCAGGCTACATGAGCAGAGGTGCCTGCCTTGAAGCAGTCGCAGGAGCGGGTTCCGTTGGCTGCGGAGACGCAGGTGCCGCGGTTGCTGCAGTTCATGGGGCAGTTGTACTTGGAGATGGACAGCGTGTAATTGCATGTGTGCGCATCATCTCCGTTCACTCCCACAAACCAGCGCCCTGCACCGGCAAGCCACACTTCTCATCTTCTGCAGCACTAGCGTGCCAAGCATGTACAGTACTACAATGAGGATAAGGGTGAGAGCATCAGATGGCAGCCACATAACGTTATGTTTGTAAAAGAGTAAGCTGAAGGGGCACCTGTCTGCCAGGCCTCTTTGGTGGCATCCAGGCGTATCTCCAGCTCATCGTCCTCTGCCCCAAAATAGTCCCAGTCCGGCCGGAAATCCCACTCGCCATACCGCCACCCTGGCGGCTTCCCAAACTTGGCGAATAGCCCAAAGAACCCCTCTTCAGCACCTGCAAGTGTCACGCCATTTCGAAGGTGGTACATAAACCGGCATCCTGATCACAAGCTCTGAGAGCAACAGCATGATTTGCTGCAAAGTAATGTATTGCATGTATCGTGGTGTCTCAAAAGACTGCCCACTGCGAGGAAAAGTGAATGTAACAAGGTCGTGAAGATTTAGTAAGGAACCAGGGGGAGGGAGACGCACATGCATCATCAGGACCACCAGCTTCCGTGGCCACATTGATGACAACTTGGTAGTCGTCCGGGGTGATGTCAAAGCCGTAGAAGGACCATGCCTTCGGTGCCAGCTCCTCATGCTCCTTGATATAAGGCTTGGCCAGGGACAGTTCTGCGGCAGTGACACTGTCCGTCTTCGCTGAGCAGTCCTCAAAACCCAGCACTGCAGGGCCCAGACATCCCGGTCAGAAAAGCTTATACCTTGCGAATTCCTCCTATATGCATCACAGGCCACCCTTAATCTCTTTCATTTTGTCCAGGATTACCCACAGTATGCGATGAGAACCTGCTGCCATGGACACCCACAATATGCAATAATAACCTGCTGCCAGGAAGTAAAAAGTGCAGGAGCCTCACATGGGTACACGTCCTCGATTGGCTTGTTGTAGGGCGGCTTGCACGCGCAGGTGCCGTCGCTCAAGCACTGACTGTAGCGCTGTTTGGAAGCTGGGCCGTTCAGCGGGGAGCTGCACAGAAGCTGCTCGCCTTCTTTGTTGAAATCGGCTGGGCACTGCGAGAGTGTCGCCCGCAGGGAATATGTCAAATTTGCCTCCCCATATGCCTTGACACACAGGTACACACCTGGCCACACACAATATCAGCTGAGGATCCATGTTTGGAAGAGGACATCACTGTGGCCATGGGAGACTTCCTGATTGCGAAATGCTAGAAAAATATCTTACCTTGGTGATCAAAGGTTGCAGAGATATCGCTCTTTTTGACCTTCTTCACGACGCTCTCATGGCTGCTGCTGGAGGTCTCTCTGAAGTCGTATCCAAATGTGGCAGTATCAAGCTGCTTGGCCTGCGATTGCATTGGCAGCAGAGTGGATATGCAAAGCCTCAGGCTGGCATTCCTAGTGAATTCAATGATGTCACTTGCACAAATTGTTGACTTTGCTCAATGCAGTGTACAAGCAGCGTGGACAAATACACGTACATTTGTTCCGCCATAGAACATGCCATACAGATCAGGATCTCCCGCTTCATCCTCTGATAGCCTGTTCAGCTGGACCGTGAGGTAGTTCCACAAGGTCTCATGTGAGCTGCAAAGAGACCACACCAGCCAATCAGATTGGTCAATGAACAGAGGAGCGGTAAATATCATTCAATGCTTTTAAATGCTTGGGAAGCACAAGTTCTGGATCCAGAAAAAGATTCATGCAATAGAGCAGAGGAAGCCAAGTATTACTTTGTTCCAAATGGCACGGAGAAGCAAATCCACTCGTCCGGGTGCAATCTATCACAACCGCTACGCTTGCATGCTTGCGTCATATCGCTCCCATCCGCTGCAGCACCAAAGATGCCTGTACAAGAAAGAATGGTGATTAGACAGTGCCTGCTAATGATCTGCTCACTGAACAGAAGGCAATCTCTGCCGGCCTCTGGGGTCTATAGATTGAAGACGTACGCATGTCACAAGTAGTTCCTCCGTATCCGAATGTCCCTTCTTGTGGGAGAGGGTTGTTGCAAGTACATGTGCTGCTGCCTTCCTTCTTGTACCCACGCCCATTACAATCCGTTCCTGCGCACCAGACGTCGTGACGTACTATTCTATATCACACCAATTATATTCAGCTGCTCATGAAGACTCCTTCATCCGTCCAAGATGCAAGACAGGAAGAACTAGTCTACAAAGTAGGAATATAGTACCCGAGTCTTGAGCAGCGTTGAGTGTGAGGTACATGATCAGAAGGCCGAGCGATGTGTTGAGCCCGGCATTCTTGCCAATTCTCTGCATATTTCTTCTCATTGCAAGGAAGTCAAGTCATTTGATGGGACAATCCTTGACCACCTTCAAGCCTTAGATTTTTACATAACTCCTCAAAAAGCCAGGCACGATCGTCTGGTGGATAGTTCAAGTGATCAGAATGGAATGAAGGCAACACTGCCCCTTTGCCCGATGCTTTGATGAAAGCGTAGCGCAAGACAATCCTACGACGAAAGCATCTAGATAAAAAAATGCCCCCTTCATCGAGGGGTCTGAACAGGTGGAGGGCTTTGGGCAGAGGGCTCGGGACCACAACTGCCTGAGTGGGACCAAGAAACCGAAAGGTCCCGCCCTAGACCTCTCCCTTTGGCACATCGCTTCAATCCTGCTTATTCCCCGCAGTGCTCGAGGTGCTTGGTCCATCCCGTCGTGCTGTTTTGCTGCTTTGCTGAAAAAGTCGTTGCAAAGGCACGTGACACCACAGGCCTTGGACTGTGTCTTTGGAGCTGTGTGAGAGCAGCCGCGATGCTTTTCTAGTAGGTTGAAAGTGAACAGGCAGAGATGCACGAGTCTGATGGAGGTCGGCGGATTTGAGCACAACTGTTTCAGAAATACAGCTGTTGTGAGGCTCACAGCTTCCAGTAGCCCCCCTCCCACAGAATTCTGCAGAGACCTGTTATCAAAGGTACGGCAGATAAATCCTTTTTTTATGCTTGCTGCCCTTCCGCGCAGAGCCTCCATTTTCCAGACGCGGCTAATGCTCAACCGTTCACAGGGCATATACTTTTTATACTCTTGGAAATAGAGCCAGCTGCTCTGCAAGCTCTTGTTTTCTGTTTCCATATTTGCAGACCACATCTGATAATGCATGAAGGATTCTGCGTGACGAGTCTCCTGTGTGGAATCGTAGGGCAATTTCCCCAGCCTCTGAGCAAATCGGGGGCTACCCCACCATGAATCCGGCAGATTTTGAAGGACTTTTTTGGTACAAGCTCTTCATCCCATGCTTCACGTGGGGCAGCATCCTGGGGACCTTTTTGGGTCCTCTGCTCTTCCCAACACAGTGGTTTCTGTTCGTGGCAGCCTTCATGATCGTCTTCGTCCTTGTGTCCCTATCCCAGGTAAGCTAGGACCAAACACTTTCGCACATAATTAGATTGATACCAAATGCGCTGATGCTGTGCCTGATGGATGGATGCAGTTCCTGACTTTATATTTCAGTCACTGCCTTGCCACACCATCTTGACGCTTCAGCCTGTGTGTCTGCAGCTGAGTCGCATGGTGGGCATGATCAGCCGGATTCAGCAGACAATCTCACGCAGCGTGCCGTTGACCAGCGCAGCTGTTGAGGAAGTGCAGCACAGAAGCCGCTGCTGGAGTCGTGATAGCGGGCTCAAGGCTGGCACTCTGGAAAATGATGGGGATGTGGCAGATGAGGCAGGGCAGCACATTGTACTGGATGTGGGCAGGCCATTCATGCATGCCTTCATTATTCCAAATTACAAGGTACTCCCAAGACTCCGTTCATGCGTGAGAATCTGACAGTCTCTAATGGTATCAACATGTTGGCCAACGTCTTGTCAATTTCCTTGTCTGCCCCTGTGCAGGAGCCCATGTCTCTTCTCAAGAGTACACTGCAGGCGTTGGCAGACCACAAGACAGCTGCAGAGCGCTATCTGGTTGTGCTTGCAATGGAGGCAACTGAGGATGGGCATGAGGCCAAGGCGATGAAGCTGGCAGAGGATTTCAAGGGCAGGCAAGTGTCCCATGTATTCTCAAACAGGCGTTCTTGTTTTGCAGTGCAGCACTCTCTTGAAAGGTGCCTCGTGCGAGCCTTATGTATGCTGCATCTGAACATGCCATATTTGTGGGGGCAGGTTCAAGCACATGATGTGGACAAGCCACAAACAGCAGCCGGGGGAGATGAGGGGAAAGGCGTCAAATGTGGACTGGGCAGCTCGTGGTGCACTCCTGGAGTTCCGCCTCATGGGTGCGATTCCTCTCTCTTTGCTCTGATCAAAGTGTTGTGCCGCTACGATGTGTGGGCAGAGTCGTTACTCTGCATAGCGGTCTAATTTGTTGGGAGCCCTTAGGAGATCAGAATGAATGACAATGATCATGCGCCATGACGCTTATGATGACTTCTCTGCACCCTATCTGTGATGGTGTTGGAGTTCTAGCCCTGCGATGATCTGAGGTGTGTCCATCTGGCAACCAGGTCTGGACACCAAGCGGATCATGGTGACCAACATGGACGCCGATGCGCAAGTGCCCGCACTCTATGTGGAAGAGATTGACAGGGCTGCAGCAGCTGCAGAGGACCCGCACCTGCTGGTGAGCGCCACTCTGGCCACTGTGCCTAAGGCCACAGCGCAAGAGCCCACCATTCTATGTCACATCAGACTTACAGATCGGGGTTCTGTCCCCGGTCGCTGGGCGGGTTCTGAAGTGCAAGGGAAGTAAGGGCTTGTTTAATTGGTGCAGGTGTACGCTGCCCCCATCCTCTTTGAGCGCAATGCCTACGACGTGCCCGTCTTCACCCGCGTGCACGACTTCATGTGGTCAGGTGCGCCTCCCTTCAGAGACGCCCGTGTTTTCCTGCATGGGCACTTGTCTTTGGGACTGTTATTACTGGCAGGAATGGGAGAGCAAGCTTATGTCAAATATTTAGTCATGTTCTGTGGCAGTCACCGCGTGCAGCTAACGGGCCTGCCTTGCGCTGTACAGCCATGGCGATGCAGAACCTGGCCAGCCCCATGCAGCTGGGCTTCCCGATCTCCAACTACACCATGTCCCTGTCGCTGCTGGAGCACATCGAGTTCTGGGACACCAACGAGGACGCCATTGGGGAGGACTTCCACATGTTTGTCAAGGCCTACTTCAAGACGCAGGGACAGGTGGGGGCCACACCAACCTGCATGAAACACCCCCTGACAGCATGCTACTGCTGCATCACACACGGTTGCCCCTGCAGATATTGTGGACGAAATCTTTTTCCGGTGCTCAAAGTGGACATGATCATTCCCTCAAACGGCAGTGATGCTAGACCTGCCTTCTGTCAATTCTCGACTTGGCAGGGGTGTTGCTGGCCATGACGTGTAGAGCAACAGGGACAGTGAAAGGCGCTCAGAAATAGCGCCGATGCGTCTGTGCTGACGTGTGCAGGTGCGGCTGGTGGCCATCCCATCCCCGATCAACATGCTCAACCTGCAGGCGGCGGGATGGTGGCCGACGATCTGGGCGCGCATGGTTCAGGCGGAGCGCCACGCGCGCGGCTGCGCCGACTTTGCCTACTGCCTCAAGCACGCGCGAAGCATGCCCAAGTTCTCATGGACCACAGTCGCCCTCTGCCTCAAGGTGCGCAGGCTCCTCTGCACCTGATTTTGCTCCTGGGATGTCAGTACCCACCTTGCCGCTATTATTGCCTGCCGTGTTGGTTTTCAAGATTGATGGGAACATCCTTTTCTGCCTGACAAGGTGAAAGCTTCTCTGCTTTGGGTACCGGCATGTTTGAGTTTGCAGTAAATGTGAAAGCTGGGATCCGGGATTGGAGCACAAGCTTGTTGAAGAAGATTCTGCTTTTTGTGTAGGTGCTGGAAGCGCAGATGCTGCCGGCTACCGCACCCTTCTACATGGGAATGGCTGCTGGTTGGGCTGTGTTTGTCAGTGGGTTCATTAATCACACAGGTGCTGCGCCCTCTTCTTAGCTCATCAAAAGTTACCCATCCCTAGGCGTTCGGCGTGCTGCATCCTGACTCCCCATCAAGTAGACTAGACCTTATGGTCTATGACCACCATGTCCAATGCCAAGGTTCTTGGGGCCTCTTACCAGCTCTCAACACCCCCGTTGGTCACCATGATATGGGTCCATGAGGTGTTGAGATCTGGAATGATGCCAGCCAACACGCTTTAGTGTATGGCATTGGTCAGCATGGAGGCACACCCTCAGATGCACTTGCTCATGTTTGTGCAGGGCTGTAGGGGCTTTCAGGCTAGTAATGGTTGTTGTGTCTTGATGCAGCTATCAGCCTTATGGCTCTGAAGTTCATTGCGGTGTTCGGGATCATGGGAATTCCCATTTTCTTCTCGCTAGCCACCTGCAATGAGGTAACCGCCAGTCTCTTTCTTGTGAATGGCATTGTATGCCTCAGCTCCTTGGAAGGACTTCATTGCTTACCCAGATGCTCCAAAAGTTTGAATTGGCAACATGGACTGCAGGTTGTGCGAAGATACGTGAGGCCGCGGCTGTACAATACAAGAAATGTCCCATTGTGGAGGTGAGCAATAGCAAACCTCGAATTTCCATGATGGGTCATCATCTGTGACCAGATACATGTCCTAGGGAAGCCACCTCGCATGTTTGCTGCAGGTCCATCGAGTACGTTGCGCTGCTGGTGGATGTGTGGCTGTTCATGGTGCTGCCGACTGTGTTTGCGCTCACCAAGTCGGTCTTGCCCATCAGCCAGGGTGCGACCGCCGACTAACTCACTCCCACAGTCACAGTAGACATGTCCAGGGATCCTTTCAATGCCATTACAGGGATGTCATGCAGCACAGGGATGTTGTTGTCGGCGTCCTACGGTCAGCTTTTGTGTTTTTCTGGATCATCAGTGACCAGATGACCTCGTAGGTGGGGCCACCCTGTTACAGCATGCATAGCATGAATGTGTGAATAAAACCAGGCTGGCTTCAGCAGAGGGGCACTTCCAAAGAAGTAACTTGTGGGTGGACATGTGTGCGCAGGTGAGTATGTGGTGGCGGAGAAGCTGGTGACGGAGGATGAGGAGAAGGGTCTGGCTTTGGGGCCGCTTTCCAGCGGATCTCTGCACTCCATGGGCACGCATGACTCCAGCTCCAGCCTCGACTGGGCCCTGGACAACGCTGCCAAGGTGATGCTCCCCTCTGCTTCACCACAGCGCATGCATTCATGATCCAGTAGATGCGTCAGTTTTTCCTGGAAGTGGGTCTCCTCTGCTACGCGTCCTACAGAGGCTATCTAAGGTGCATGCTGGCAATCTTAAATTGTCACTCGGGATTGGATCAAGAGCCTCTGGTGCTGACGAGTTTGTTGTCCTTGATACAGGAGCAGGGGGCGGGGGATGTGACGAGTGACCTGGGCAAAGCGGCAGCCGAGAGGCAACGCCAGGGGCTGGACTGGAGGGAGGCCTCAACCCCCCAGGCCGTGGACGCGCGCGCCTGCCAGCCGCTGCCGCAGGTGCGTGCGGCAATTGCTCGAAACCTTGCCAGGCATGGCTGACAAAACTTGAAGCTCTCAATGGCGCTGCTCCTTCAACGCACTGCCATTGAGAGTGCAGTGCCACGACTTGACAGATTGATGTCACCGAGGTCGAGTTCAAGCAAGTTGAATGTCTACTTCGCAGCTACAGGCGGTTGCTGTATGCGGGCCTGCTAAAGTGCGGGCGTATGGTGTGCAGGTGCTGAATGGGTCGGATTCGCCGATAGCGAGCGGCAAGTGGGGGCCGCCTCCGCCGCAGCTGAGCAACGGCGGCGCGCCGATCCGGTCGCGCACATGCGTATCCCGGGGCGCGCCGGCCGTCGCGCAGAATGCGCCGCTGACGGCCTCTGCCGACCTGAAGCAATCGCCGTCGCGGGATTCCACGCCGCGCAAAGCCGACCGGCCAGAGATCTACAAGTTCTTCTCCGGCTGGGTCTCCCCAGTGCTCACCAGCTTCAGATGATGATGACTGGGTGGCTAAGCACAGCCCACAGAGACTCTGTGGACCTGCTGCTCGAGGTGGCCGTGATGCAGAGCGTGCAACAATGTAGCTCGTTCCATTTGATTATGGTAGGACAATGTCCGTTGTAGTGCAGTAGGGATACTGTCCGACCACTGACGCACTGGCAAGACATCTGCACAAGCTGACCGGGCCGGGCATGTGTGTGCCTGTGCCGATCAGCTCCTAAAGGACACATCTGTCATCTTAGTGCTGCTCTTGAGACTGTGCTGTTGTCGTCTATGGAGGAGTATGTCTGCGTCTGGACGCTGCGCAAGGGAGTGCTGTGGGCGGTGGTGGAACGCTGGTGTGCAAGCATTGCTTGCAATTGCTTAACAGCTAGGGCAGATGGCGTCTACTGTGCACCCCATTGCCATTCAGTTTGATAGAATGAGAAATAAACTAAACTGGGATATCTGTACGTGATCATCGGTGTCTGCGACATGCCCATGAGGATTTCTGCAGCCCTCGTATTCTTACTGTCCATCATTCTGGGCACTGCAGGCGGACAGACTGGGAAAGTCCATCTCTCTTCATAAGGGCTTGTTGCGATTTTGTGTGCTGGTTGAAATGGGGAACTCTGTTCGAATCTTGTTTCATTTGCACTGAACAAAGGCCGGAGGTGCGAGGGCTTTAGATATGCTATGTGAATTTTCTGTTTTGCTCTTGGCGGTCGTTGATTGCTTTCATAATGATGATCATGTCATTTGCATGGGAACATTGCAGTGCATCTTTCTTTGTGGCAAGCGCCTTGATGGTATGCTAAAGATCTGTGGTCTCTCAATCTTTTGGGAACTAATTGTCTAGTCCGACTGATGTGAGTCACCATGATTGATAAGGAAGCGTGATGCTTGAACTCCACCGTGGTGATCGATCACCATGATCATGACCGCTTGAGAAAAAGTTTGACTGATCATGATAATCATGTGTGACGCAAAATAGCTGCATCTGCACGTGCCATCCCATGGGTCATATGTCGATGCTGCAGCGGTGCTATCAGGTTCTACACCGGCACTTAGCTACCTCACGACTTAAAGTTCAAGTAGTTATGGCAAATTTGAATCCTCCAGGTCTTTCCAGCCCGGGCCTGGCCAGCTGGAGCAGCCGCCACGGCTGCAGCATGCAGATTAGGGATGAAATGAAGTCAAGCGTGAGAATGAAATCATGCTTTTGCCACTTCAATGTACTTGCAGGCATCCAGAATTTCTGGGCCAGAAATGTGAAAGGACCAAAAGGCTCTGTCATCTGTAGTCATCTCAGTCACCATGCAGGTAAGCGCAATTCCAAAGGTTCGCTCCCCAATTAAGTCCAATCAGCGTCCATAGTTGCAAATCCTTTGGTGGATTGTACTTCTTCTGACTTGTATAGGTGTTCGGTAAAGCTGTGGCGTTAGTTTTGAAACTGTAAATTGTAAGGGTCACCCTTGTTCATTTGCAACCCATAAACGTTTTCGTGCTGCGATGCGCTATATAATCTAATGATGGTCCCCACATAATCTCAATACAATAGCTTCTCGCTGTTGCAGCGTGCAGTCTCTCTGCTTTGGAAGTGCTGAGTATCCTCGACAAAGAAGACGAATAGAAAGTTTCTAAGCAGCCACCTGGCTTGCACATCTTCTTTACGTCTTCCTTGACGATTGGAAGACCGAAGTAATGGCGCCAGCCGCGAGATCTTCTTCTGGACTGGCGCCGGATGTCAGCCCTGAGGCAAAGATAAAACACCTGGAACATCAGCTGTCAGTGCTCACCGCCGAACGCAACGATCTAGCCGCGGATGTAGAGAGCCTATGCATGCAGTCATCTGGCGACATCTTCAGTGCCTCCAGCGTACTCAGCGAGCGAATATGCAACATGCAGAAGGAGACCAACAAGCTCAGAGCCCAGGTACAGCCCTTTTCTGAAGCAATGCCAAGCTGTTGAGACGTACCTGTATACCAATAAAAGATCTGAATTGTCTTTTTCCCTCCCTGCTCGTGGTATGAAAACACCCTGTTTGGATGTTGCCATCCACTAAGGAAAATCTTTCCAAAGAGTCAGATTTGGCAGGGTAGATAAGATCCGTTACCAAAGCCATGTATAATTGTGTAGCTTCTCTGTCTTCAGATCCACGACAATCACGTGACTTCTGATCTTTGTGCATGCGCAAGCTCGAGGCAGTCAATGCAGAGCGCGATGGGCTGTATGAAGACCTCATCAACCACCGCACCTCCAAACGTACAGTTGACAAGCAGTGGCGCATTGAGCGGGAGAAGTCTGAGAGGCTGGAGAGCGAGCTGGCATTCTACCAGAGCCACAGCGCACGCACACTCTCAGACCGTGACAAGGTGCTGCGCAGCAACCTCAGAACACTTTAGCTGTTTGCCCTCTGCTTGTAATTGTACATACTTCATTTGCAAGGAATGGAAAGGATGATGAAAGTATATTCCTGCTATCAAACCTCATTAAGTTGCACCTCTAGCGCCTGGAGCATGGCATGATTACCCTGTGTTAACTGTGGTGTATTCTATACGTTTGATAATTGAAAATCAGGTCCTGACGTGAGGAATGTTTGCGCAGGCTGTATGGGAGGCGGAGGAGCTCAAAGCACAGCTGCTGGAGACGGAGAGTCGGCTGTCAGAGCTGGAGGCGCACGCAGAGAAGGAGGCAACGCAGCGCGCGGAAGCCGAGCGGCTGCTGGCGTCCGAGAGGAAGCTGACTGCGCAGCTGCAGGTGAGCTTCCTTCTTCATGAGTGCCTTTCCTACACTGCCTCTCAGACCTGCAGAGCCTTAGACTTAGCAGCATACCTGGTGCATTTGACACACCTGGAGGAATTGACAGGAAGTCTCATCATCAATGGGGGCATATCTTGTGTAGTTGGACCTTTTAATTGTATAAATCTGAGCAGCGGTCACATTTGGCTGGCAGGTGAAGGCAGCGGAGGCTGTACTGCTGCCGGGCGTGCGCCAGGAGCTCTCAGATGCGCGAGAGCGCATCTCACAGCTGGAGCAGCAGAGAGATGAGCTGCAGGTGAGATCAATTGACAACTGAATTTCTCATGGAAGGGTGGCTTGTATCGAGTGGTGGCTTTCTCAACTTTTGCTCCTCACTGGCACTCTATAACACTCTGGAAGTAGTGCAGCCACCGCTATTTGATGTTTTCGCCTGTATCAACGCCCTTACCGGATTGTGTCTAACATCCCAGACGCTTGTGGCCGGCATACAGATACATTCCTTGAGGGTTGTAAATCTGTCCTGTCAACAAGCACAGTTGTGCGCCTGTCATCCTGCATTGTTTAAGAAATATGTGCGCTGCTGGGCAGGCAGCCTTGACGGCCACGCAAGCATTGCTAGAGGGGGAGCAGTCGGCGCACAGAGCGACACAAGAGACGCTGGAGTCGGTGCGGGAGGACATGGCCGCAGCTGAGGCGGCCGCTGAGGAGGTCACCGAGCGCTTGAACGCCGACGTGGCCAAATTAGAGGTGCGCGCCCCGCCTGACCCTTCCCAAACCCCCCTTGATCTGCTTTTCTGCTGAGAACAGGGTCAGCACCAATTGGCAGTGCTCAATCCCCACATGAGGCTTCATTGGATGGTGGTGTCACTGAAAGGCACCCCATTCTTTAAGGGCGTTGCTGTGCAGCTCAACCGTGTGAAGCAAAGCAAGCATCTTGGGTGGGAGGAGGATATCCGCTTCTCAGTGTGACGTGCTCAGAACATTGATTTGCATGCTTCAATGCAACGAGCAATTAGGATTAGCAATATCTTGCTGATCAACAGAAGCTGCTTCTGGCGTGGCGCAGGCTGAGCTGGCGAGGGTGCAGAGCGAGAGGGACGAGCTGGAGACGCGGGCGGATGATGCCGAGGGGGGGCTGGCGGCTGCGCAGGCCGAGATGGAGACGGTGCAGAAGCGGCTGGAGGCCGAGCTTGCGCAGCTGCAGCAGTCCAGCCGGAGCCAGCGCGAGGAGACTGCCGCCGCACACGACGCCGAGGTGAGGAGTCCTGTGGTTGTCCTGTCCGGCTGACCACAGGGAATACCTGTGGCCTGTGGCTGCATTGAAGCAGGCTGCCTGAGTGAGTCATAGCATTTTGTCATGGAATTGAGCCACTGCTGATGGGGGAATGACCAGTGCGTGCTTGGCGCCTTGTCTTTGACTCCCAGATGCCTTTGGCTTCACAACTTGTCAGCTGGAGTCGAGGAAGTTCAGCGCTGCAAGGATCGGTGCAGAGCTAGAGTGTCTGAGGGCAGCTTTGTGGCACAGGTAACTGCACTACGCGCGGACGTGGAGAGGCTGACTAAGGATTACGAGACGACCCGGGTGGAAAGAGATAAGGTGGGCACTCCTCCTTGACGTCCTGCTTCCACATGCGCTTAGGCCTGAGGAATTTCCGGACTTGTATCATGACAGCTTGCATCGAAGCATCTGGTGCCCTCTCTCATTGTGCACGGATCCCTCCTGCCTTTCAAAGGTCTGAACAAACAGGGTGCAGAAAGCCTAACATGCGCATGTGAAAGATTGCATCCAGAGACTGTCAATGCCAGCTTCATTGTTTGTGATGGTGCACGCGTGTTGGTGCAGGCTTCAGAGGAGAAGGCGTCGGCGCTGATGCGAATATCGGCGGCCGAGGAGACGGCAACGCAGGCCTTTGAGGAGGTGGGCAACATGCGCGACGAGATCGCCGACCTGCGTGAACGCCTGCAGAAGGTGCAGCCTCTTCTTTTGCTGCTCCCATATCTGACTCGAAGGAATCACAAGCAGATATTTGGTGTGCCGCTGTGACTGGGGTCCTCTTAAAGATTCAGAGAAGGGCCCGGCTTTGACAACAGCTTCTGTCAGGCAGCTGTGGTGGCAGAGTGAATGGTGAATGTCAGTGGTGAGGTCTGCCGTGCCCTGGCTCTAAAGGTGCCTCCAGGCATGACCGGCGTGCGTGCAGATTGCCCAGTAGGAGCATGCAGCGGAATTTGTCTCCCAGGGCTTGCTGTGTGTGCTGGTTGTTCAAGCCTGTTGCACAGTACAGCATCTTAGCACAGAGTGTCTCCATGGGAAAGGCTCTTCCTTGGGCCAATGCTGCTTTAATGACCCACAAAAGAGCACTGGAAGCCAACTGTTTGTGTGCGCTGGGGGTGCGGCAGGCGACGCAGGAGAAGGTAGCGGCGCTGATGCAGGCAGCTGAGGCCAAGGACGGCCGCCGCGCAGCCGCACGTTCAGCCAAATCTGGCGCAGCCGCCACCAGCCCGGCCGGCTCATCCTGGCGGGTGCGCCCCCTGGGCAGGCATCTGAAATCTGCTTTTCAGATTTTTCAAGGTTCACGGCAGGCCACAAAGTCTTCAGCGTCGGAGAGGACAGAAATAGAGGTGGAAGAATTATCGAAAGGGGAAGAAAGGCTGAGACTGCTGTCTTCCAAAGAGAGCATGCGGACTGTCAGATGCTTCTTTTGGAAGGAATGTGGATCCTGTCGTCCAGCAGCGCATGCATGTGCTGTTGGAGCCTTTCATCAGGGTTGCTCTGGGGGCTTTCTGTGCAGGGTGAAAAGGGAGGGAACTGCAGGTCGGCTTGATTAAGGTCCAGATCTTCTAAAATTATCACTGTTGAACGGCATGACGCTCTATCAAGTACTGTCACTTGCTAAATGCAGTCTTGAGCATGTTTCTCTGTCTGTTGCAGGTTTGGGGATCTGGCTCTGGTGAGGGCTCTGGAGCGGGTGACAAGGCAGCTTCTGACAAGGCCTCTAATGGGAGGACAAGTCACGATTGACGCCTGTCGCCGCCGTGGGCATGCTGATGTACTTATAGTAGGACTGTCATTGTTGTGTAAGTGTGTGTGGACAGGGTTCCGGGATCCCTCAAGTCTTCGGCATCAAGAGTCCTGTGACACATCTCTTTTCTGGGAAGTGACATTATCATGTGCTGGTAAAAAAGCTACTGGAGCCCAGCTACTTGAGCACACTCGAATAATGGTAGAGGTGCCCAGTCTAGATGTCAGATGTATACAAGTAGGCCTTGTGTGGGAACCTCACAAGATTTCCAACAAGTATCAGCAATGAATGTTTCTAGGGGCTGAAGTGTTGCATTCAAGTAGCTGGCCTTGGGCACTAGTGTCAACGGCATTTTGCTGATTCTATTCACATGCTTAAGAACAATGACGCTCAGCATTTTATGGTATCCTTTAATATGTCTCGAACTGATGCAAGATGAAGCTTTAGGTCAGTCTGGGCGATCTCGTCAATTCTCCAAGACACTGCACCCCCCAAAAACATCTATATAGCAGCATACAATTTCAAAGAATCCAGAAGGCATATTGCAAGCATAGTATATGGAGAGGCTTCAGTACGCCGCGCACCTCGAAAGCGCTGCAAAGATATTGCAACACATCGGGTGTAAAAACGTGGAGACCTTTCAATACAACAATAACAAAATGTCTGCCTCAGAAGATACAATACTATTGGTCTGAGGGTTCATACAATTTTCAACGTCTTGTGTTTCTTGCCAGCATCTTAGGAAGACAAGCCAATCTTGCCACATCACGTCGCAGAAAGAATCGTCTTTGATCCTGAAAAGGCCTTAAGAGGACATTCCAATGTGTTACTGCAGAAACGCAGCGCCCAAGGATATTGCCAGCAAGCACTCAGACCCACTACTTGCTCCCTGACAGGTCCTCTGGCTATGGACTTTCGCATTAGCGCTTTTGCCTGCTTTGTCCTGCAACTGGCACTGCAATCTGCACCTGCTGATCCAAGTGCTCCTTCCCATCACCAGCTTGATCAAAGAGGATCATGCGGCGCTGGTGGGTGTTGGGGCGCTATTTCCATCTCCCTCCTTGCCCAAATCCTCAAAGGAAGCACTGATATCCTTGTACAGCTCCACCACCTGATAATATTTCAGCAGAGCTTTAAAGAATGTGCTGGAGGTTGTGCTTTTGAGACTGCGTCTGTCAGGTCTGACTTTATCCACTTTACAGAGCACCAGGAGCGACACAAGGAGGGTGCACCTTTGCTGTATTGTTGTTGAGCTCTCGGATCAGAACAACGTTTCTGGCCAAGGCTTCTGGAGTCCTCAAATCGTGATTTGTGTTGATCTCGTTGATTAAGATCCTAGCCAAACCAAAGCCCACTGTTGATCAGTGTTTGGCAGTGGAAAAGGGGTGTTAAGCTTTTGCTTGAACAGCAATAAATGACAAATGATGTATAGAGAAGCGTGTTTTGTCAAGCACAGCAAGATGAGACGCACTTGTTTTGTTCCAGAATATCCTGGACAGTACTGAACTTCTCAAAGCCCGGTACTGTAATTTTGTTGTCTGAAACTTCCATAGAGAATCACATGACGTGAAAGGAGATTATTTGAGGGACATTATTCACGGTGTTGTCAATATTGCTCACTGCCGTACCATATGATGGGAATTTTATAGAGAATGGAATTCTGTTGCAATCGTCGCGGTCGATTAGAGATCGTGCTCCAGAGCAACACACAATCATAATTTATGCAAGGAATGCCGACTCTTCAGGGATGCTGATCTCTCGATCGCCTTGGTAGAGATCTCGTGCTCGGCCTGCCATGTCAGCGTCATGTAACACCCTACATGACACCCAATCATCACTCTCAATCACTCTCAAGAGGAAGGACACAAGGAATCCATAGACGAGTCAATCTCAATATCCCTCGATATGCACCCTGCCACGGCCGTTCATGGGCGGCACCATAGCACCGCCGGCTGCGCCGCCATTGGCCGGCCGCCGGTGCTATACACTGTAGGTTTGCTATCGCAGGACATTCATGGTAGCTTACTTGAAGTTACCATGATGGTGGATAGGACTCCTCACACCATTGAGTCCTGCTAAGGATATGATAACATGGTGCATACATCACAGTATTGTATACGTATGGGCCATGTGGCGTCTGGCCTTGCACGGCAGTGATCATTCAAGTCCACAATGAACTTCATTTGAAATGCCGTTTGGTGACTCACCGGATGCCATCACTGGCTCAGCTTTTGTGAGAAGCTCTTCCCAAGTACAAGATGGTGCATTTGCAAGGTCTGCATGTATTCTCAACGTGATATTTATTACACAGAAGTGGCCACCGCTTCCGTTATGCACATCCTGCAGATCGCAGGACAAAATGGCAGACAGATTTGAGTAGAGCTCTCTTCAGGGACCCTCAAGTTCATATTCATGTTCACTACTCCATCACCAGGTCCTGCACTTTGGAGCAGGGCGTGCTCACACACTGAGCAAGCTTGCTTGCTAGGAGCGCTGGTTTCTTATAGTGCAAAAACCAGCGGAACATCAAAGAGTTCTATGCATGTGATTTCCTAGGTTGGCCATCAATCCAGATGTTGCTTTGCAGACAATCGCAGAGCATTTGGTTGAGTGAGATCTGTTGCAGGACGCCCAAATCCTGTGCGAAGTATGAATAAGCTCGCGCCTCCTGAGCAGTTTCAAACCCTCCTATACCAATTTACAAGTACCTAGTATTCCGCTTATACACATGCTCCTTGCCTTTTGGCAATCATTTGCCGGAATCTCCTGAAAAGAGAATAACTATTTTTGTTCTCCACAAAATAATTGGCTGTGGCCCCCAGCAAAGTGGTGCCTGCTGCCCCTCCAAAAGGTCTTGCAGATTCAAAACACCGCCTGTGGGAATGTGAAAACCGCTGCTTTTGAGCTGCTTTCAATCCAGCGCTGCAAATCACCCCTCGTAAAAGGGCCTGTAGGGGTAATTATCAGAGGGCAGATAAGAGTTGCCGGCCCAGGGCGGCTGCTGCGGGCCGGAATATCCCCCCGGCCCGCCACCGTCAAACATGGGGGGTTGCTGCGGCGGCTGCTCTCGATGCGATCCGCGCTCTGGAAACTGGGGCTCGTGATACAATGGCGGCAGAAAGGGAGGGGGGTACGGGGGCAGGGAGGGGACCGGCGGCATGTGCAGCCCCGGGGGGCCGCCCATCTGCGGCAGCCGCTCCTCAAAAGGAGGCCCGCCGAGGAACGGCTGCTGCTCCGGCGGGGGGCCGCCACCGTACTGCGGTCCAGGGGGACCGCGGTGGAAGTGTCGGGGGGACTCGGTGCGCGGCGGGTAGTGCTGCTGGTGCGGTGCAGTGGCGGCGGGGGCCCCCCAGCTGGCACCCCCCTCCTGACGCGGGCGGCCACCGATGGTGACGTGGGGCCCTGGCTGGGAGGCGCTGGAGATGGTGACTACGCGGCCGCCGCGGATGGCGTCCGGCGGCGGCTGCAAGGAGAAGGTACGCGCCCCGGGGGGTCCCTGGCCATCCATATTGACATCAGCAGGGCCGAGCGTCCTGTACGTCAACGGAGGCTCGTTTCCGTTGCTGACGACGAGCCACCAATGGTGCACCCACATGAATGTAGCTGGAGTGCTTTTTGAGGTAGGACACATGCGCTCGCACCCCTGCTTAGCTCTCCGGGGTGCTGCAGAACCATCAGGCAAAGGGGGCAAGAAGCAAAAGTTCTCGTCAAAATTATCAACTGCTCTTGCAGCGTCCTCACTGGTCTAGGCAAAATACTGAACACTCATTCTTGTCATGCACAACTGCCTGGGTATTCTCACGATCTCAATATCTCACAGTACAAGAGCTTCATGAGCTTATCTGGATGGTCAGGCGCTGATTGACGACGACGAAAAGCACAAGTGTGGTCCCACATGGACCAGCAAGGCCAGCGAGATGCTCTCTGAACCTCCAAATCACCCCGAGAGTGGCTTGCCTGCAAAGGCACTTTCTTCTGCTCCAGCTGCCTCAGCTTGGAGCGGACCTCTGCGATGCCCTCCTCCAGCTGCACGCGCCTGTCCTTGCTCCCCGGTGACGGCCTTCGCTGCGGCGGCTGCTGCTGACGCGCGACGGCAGGCGTTCCCTGCGAGGCAGCCACTGGGGCAGACACAGGAACTGGCACAGGCTTCCTCGGCGATGGAATCTGCTGGTGCCCGCCAGACGTCCCGGCACTCGAGATAGATCCGCTGCTGGCCTTTGCAGGGGCAGACGCAGGGAGCGATATGTCGGATGGCCTCCGCGCTACCGTTGCTGGAGCCGCTACCGGCTTTCGGACGGGCACAGGCGCAGGCCTCGCGGCAGGTGCGGCTGCCTTCTGAGCCGGCGCCGGTGCCGGCTTCGCAGCGGCAGGCGGCGGCTTCGCGGCAGGTGTGGCGGGCTTCTGAGCTGGCGCAGGCGCCGGCTTCTTGGCGACCTCCGCCGGGGGTCTCCCGGCAATCTCAGCGGGCTTCTTCGCTGGGGACGGCGCCGGCTTCTTGGCCGGCGACTGCTGCCGCTGCTCCTCGCGGCTGTCGTCCTCGCGCGGCCGTTTGGCGCCGGCCGGGGCCGCGCTACGTGCGCTGGCGCTGCTGCGCACGCTGAGCGCGGCGGGGCTGCTGGGAGTCGTCATCGCGCCAAACGCTCGGTCACGCTCGCGCACGCGCGGCGCTCGTCCGGGGGCGTCCGTGCCGGAAGACGGGTGCGGCTGGTGGGTGTCAGTGCTCCTGGGCTTCGTCGCGCTGCGGTGCTCACTGCGGTGCTCTCTGTGCTCCAGGGACCTGTCCTGCCTGCCTGGGCTCGGTCTCGCGCTGCCGACGTGCTTTGGCGCGTCTGCCGGCCTCCTGTCGCTGACGCCGCTCGCTTCGGGCCGCCGCGAATGGCTGCTGCCCCGCGCAATGTCTGACGGCTGCTGCCTGGGGGCCTCCCTCCTGGACGTTCCCTTTGCTGCATCTGGCTTCTGCTTTTCCTCGGCCGGCTTCGCTCGCTGCTTCTCTGCGCTGGGGCGGTCTCCATGTGATGTGTGCCTCTTGCTGCTTGGGGGCATCGGGTTGAATACCCTTGGCTTTGAGCTCTGCGCAGGTGCGGCAGATCTCTTCTCGCCACCGGCGGCAGAAGGCGCCGCTGGCCTGCTGCTGGAAGGGCTGCGGCGCTTGGTTGTCTCGGCAGATTTCCCAGCCGAGCCTGTCTTGGCGGGGGTGTTCGCCTTGCCTGGAGATTCCCTAGGCCTAAGTCCCGTTGCTGCCGCCTCCTTCTTGCTCCCGCTGCTGCTCGCTAAGGGCGCTGTTGCTTTGCGCGCACTTGCAAGAGCCTCCTTGGGAGCGCTCTTGGCTGCAGAGGGAACGCTGCTCTGCTGTTGCGCCCCCAATGCATCCCCAGCTGCTACAGTCCTCTGCGCTGAAGCCGGTTCCTTTCCTTGCGTGTCTTTGGGCGCCTGCTGCCGCACAGGAGTCCTCTGCTGGGCTTGTGGAGACTCACTACCAGGCCCAGCTGAGGGGGCCTTGTCAGCCTGTGCGGTTGGCTGGGGAGTTGCTGCGCCTTGCGTTGGAGCCTTGGAGACGGGGGTCCGGTGGGCCGATGAGGTACTTGCGCTATCCAGACTGGCGGAATGTGCTGCTGGCGCAGCTGCGCCTTAGAACAAAACAGCTCATCAACGACAAGTGCAAAATTCAAAATGGTTATGGTACCAATGGCAAGGACAGATTTGCTCACATGTGATGCAGAACAGTGTGTTGCAAGCCCTCTCCAAGACACATTCAATGGGAGTTCTTGGGCTGTAGGACTGTAGGCAGCACCTGGCTTGCCCATCGCTGCCTGTTTCGCAGCTTGCTGCACAGGAGGCCTGCAACGGGCACCCCAGATAAACACAGTCAAGATCCTTCAAGAATCAAGAAGTATCAGATGGGTTTTGACATCTCTTTCGGAGTATGATTCAGCAGTGAGCTGCTAGAGCCAGAGGGTGCACAACAAGCTGTGCCCCACAAATGCACATGATATGACAGGCAGCAGATTAAGAGCGCGCAGGTCTAGCCAGGGCATGAAACAACCTGCAGCCGGTCCTGATGACCGTGCGCTTGAGCGGCCGCTCCAAACCTCTGACGGCCTCCGGCGGCCGCTTTTTGCTTGCCGACGGTGCTGCTCCTGCCGGCTCCCTCGAGGGCTCCTTCCGCGGCTGCGCTGCGGCCGCCGCCGCAGCCGCCACGCCGGGCGATGGGACCGCTGCGGCCGTCGCCGCTGCCGGGGCGCGCGTCGGCTGAGCCGCCCGCGCCACCCGGGTCCAGGCCGGGCTGCCGGACGCCGTTCTGGCCGCCGCTGGCGCGCCTGATCTGGCCGCTGACGTGCCGTGCAGCACCGTAGCCGCGGTGCTGAGCGGCGTGGAGGTGCCCGTAGAACCGTAGCCGGGGCCGGCGGTGACTCCCTGACTGAGCGCGGCCTCCCCCAGGGCGACGTCTGTCAGCCGGAAGTACAGTGGCGTCTTGGGCGACTGCGAGCCGCTCTGCTCTGCCTCATCCGCCTCGGTATCCTTTTCAGCTGGCAGCACACCCTCCTTACCTGCATCGCAGTCGTGGGCTGCTGTAGGGGCAGCCACCTCATTCGCGGGGACAGCTGTCTCCTCAACAGGGGCCGGCTGTGCTTCTGCAGCCTGCACCAGGGGCACCTCTGTGGCGAGCAACTCTGCAGCGGTTGTCTGGTTGCTCGGCTTCTCTGGGTCCTGTGCCTGCAGTTCCGGTGCAGGTGCCTCTGCAGGAGTCGGGAGGCTGCTCGGCAGCTTCATCACGATCATGGGCCGCCGCTTGATCACTGCTTTTACTGCGCTGGACCTGCCGGGAGAGCCGCCGCTCTGCGGATCCTTACGCTGCTTTGCTGTGACCGGGGAAGGCACGGATGGGCTGTCTTGGCCTGCGCCAGCCGCCGGCAGCTTGGCATCCATAGTAGTTTCCGCGCCCGGGGACGGTGGCTCTCCACCTTCTTCGACGGTCCTGCATGCGCAAAACACACTGCTATGTTGAGACACAACTGCAAATTGGGAACTAGCCGTGTCTGTGGACGGCAGCAGAGATTGCGGAACACATGGGAAATTTATGGGAGTTATCTCCCACAGATTGTCATGGACACTGCAGAGCATTGCACAAGAACAGAGGCTGAGACGCACCCTGCTTCTGTGGCTACAGGCGCGCTGGTTGCAGCACTGGGAGGCAACGCCGAAGCAGTGGTATAGCTGGGCTGCGCGAATGGCTGCTGCCACTGCGCGCTGTACGCTGCCTGCACGCCGGAAGGCCCATACCCAACATATGGTGAGGCCCCATATGCAGGAGCCCCATACTGTCCAGCCGAGTACCCGGGATATGGTTGGTATGATGGGGGCGTTGCCAGGCCTGCAGCATATGATGTATCACCGCCAAGTGGAGACGGCACATACGGAGACGGCGGCATTTGCACAGCAGGTTGCGGCAGGGCCGACATCGGCGCCGGCGCGCTCGCAGCAGCATTAGGCGGCTGCGGCTGCGGCACAAGCTTCGCTGCCGCCTTGTCGGCGGCCGCCTTGGCCAGCTTCCCCGCCACGCCCGGATGCTGCTCGCCCTGCAGCGGTGAGTCTGTCCTCCTCTCCACCTCCCAACCGGACGGTGGCAATAATGTGACAGGCGCTTGAGAGGTCAGCCCTTCTTTTGCTGCCGAAGGCTCGCCCTGACCTGGTGGACCACCAAGGGCGGCGAGCGGCAGCGCCATCGCTGCAGCTGAGGTCACCGGAGCCGGTTCGCCTGCTTTGGGGAGAGCGGAAGCTCCGACGTCCGCCTGAGGGCGTGCCTCTGTTGCGGCAGGCACGCTTGCTGAACGCTGCGGGTCCCCGCCCAGCGCTGCTGAGGCTGCTGGTGGCCATCCTGCCACCTCCGGCTCAGCCGCAGGCGCCGCTGAGACCATCAAGGGGGAAGGGTCTGCTGCAGCGGCCGAGGACTGTGCGGGCCTATCCTCCTGAGGCTGCAATGCTCCCTTGGACGGTCCACCGGCGCCCATTGGTGTCTGGGCTGCATCCATCACCACTGGTGAGGGAGGCTCGTGCAGATGAGCACTGCTGGGCAGTGCCTTTGCGGCAGACTGCTCCATCTGAGCAACGGCTGCGGGAACATCTGCCATGCTCGTGCCGCTTGGTACCTGCTCCTGTCCGGCTGTAGCTGGAGCACTGGAGATCGGAGCCTCAGCCTCTCCCTGCATGCCAGCTGGGGCTGCCTCTGAGGCTGCTTCCGCAGTCTGTGCCTCGCGTGGCTGCCCGGTCTGCACACTTTCACCAAGCTCTGGAACCGAGGGTGTCGCAGCTGCTGCTACTGCCGGTGTGTCCTCCTGCGCTGTTCCCTCCAGCATCTCCCTCGCTGCTGCACCAAAAGGCACTGCATCCTGGCCAACAGGCTGCACCAATACCGTTGGCTGGGCACTTGCAGATACAGGCTTGCGAGGCACAGCAGTGCCAGTGCTGGGCGCTGAATCTGAAGGAGCCGGTGATGGCTGAGACCACGACAGGCCGTCCAAGAACTCCTGCGCCGTCCTGCTGAAGCTGACATCAGTTGCCGCCTGCGCCGCAAGTGCATCCACAAGCGCGTCCGCCGCAGCAACTACTGCCAAGCCGGTGACAGCCGCGCCGCCGCCAGGAGCCGCGCTGGAGGCCGCAGGCTGTGTAGCGGCGGCCTGTGCTGCCTCGGCTTGCTGACTGGAGGACTTGTCACCGGCCATGGCTGCTGACGTTGTTGCCGCGGCCTCCCCATGTTGCTCCACGGGGACGGCTGTCACAACAGCAGCTGTTGGCGACACCAGCGGAGCGGTCACGTCTGGCAGCATCAGGTCTGCAACGGCGTTCCCGGCGGCCGCCACAGGGGCCAGGATCGCCGCCGCCGCTCCGGCGCTCGGCGGCGCAGCCGACGCCGCCGGGTGCACCGCCTGTGGCGAGCCGAAGCCCTGGGCAGACACGGCGTTTGATGCTGTGCCAGCTGGCGGACCTGTGGAGGCGGGTGTCGCTGCCAGCACAGTGCCTGGGGCACCCGCGGATTGGAGAAGCTCTGTAGGGGCTGCACTGGACGCCACGGGGCTGGACGGCTGCTGCAGGGGCAGGGAGGGCGGCGACAGAGCGGGGGCCATGATGGGCGCGGCAGAGGCGGCCGGGGCGGCTAAGCCGAGGGACCTGTTCAGGCGCTGCAGCTGCTCCTGCCGCTTCTGCTCCTTCATCTGGCGCTGCAGCGCGTACACCTGCCGCGCCGCCTGCTGCTGCTGCGTCAGCGCGTCCTGGCTGCTTCTTGGCAGCTGCCCCGGCCCTGGCTCCTCCGAAACCGCACGATCAAAGTCGATCTCCATCGCCACTGCACCGTCCCCCACTGCACCGCTCGCCCCGGCCTGCTGCGCCTCCGGTGCGCTAATGCTCGGCGGCTGCGCGACGCCGGCTACCGGCACTGGGCCCGCCGTCGCGCGAGGGGACTGCCCTGGAATGAGCTCGCCCTCCTCCACCGACTGCTCCCGAGAGCGCTGCGGAGGAAGGTTGGGCGCGGCAGCGGCGGCAGCATGGGGGCTGCCTGCAGCTTCGCCGGCCTGCTGTCCCGCAGGGGAGGCCCTGAAGGGATCCCGGTCGATGCTGATGTGCCTGACGGTGGGACTGGGATCCCGGTCGTCGTCTGCCGGCTGGCTGTAGTAGCCCCTCTGCGCCGCCAGCCAGGCATCCCTCACCACCTTGCCCGAGGAAAAAGGTCGCGCCTTCGTCTTGCGGCCCTGCGCAGACACGCACTTTGAATTTTAATGCAGCCTTTGCTGTGCAAAGACATGCTGAAAGACAACACACTGCGGTACGTATGCCACTCTGGAGAACACCATGAGCAGTATTACTTCAACAACAGGCAGAGCTGCCTGCTTACCACGCCAGGTCATAGCAAATTGGACCAGCACATGTAAAAATCACAACATCGGCTTACAGGGACAAGAAGGTTGTACCTTAGGCGCGAGACTCTTGATCTTGGCAGCGAGCTTGCTCTCATGCGCCTTGGACTGGGTGCAGTGCGCCGCATAGGCTTTCAAATTTGCAAACGAGCGGTCGCACACCCGGCACGTCCAATCGAATTGGTCCCTGAAGGCCTTCACCTCTTGGCTAGGAGCCTCTGCACAGCATGCACAAAGTCTGGTCAATCACCCAATTTGGCCCCTGGTGAAAATTATTCTCGAGATGAACGCCAGGATACACAAAAGCTTCATCAACCCTTGAGAAGTTTGTCTCAACATTCAATCGCATTTCCATCCCATTTATAAAGCCCTCCCACACTAGACATCCTTGGGGTTAGGAGAGAAGAGAGTGTGAACGCACGGTAGGTGTGTGCATTTGAGGTCAGGACCTCCCGATGCTCCTTTGAATTGAGGTGCCAGAAATATTGAACCTCGCTGTTGAAGGCAGCCTCACAAGCGCCACAGGTGTCTTGGAATGGATGCCGGTTGTCTCTCTGCGTCATGTCCACCTCGACCTGCCACGAAAAGCCTCCGTAAGATCAGATGGCCACCTTCATTAAGTGGTAAAGCTCAAGTCCTTGGGTGTCAGGGACACATGAATGGCGGGGACGCTCGAGTGCGACAAGGACAACATCATTGTAAGCACGCAAAATCATGTTCATGTTCACCTGTGTGCTCTAAGGCAAGCCCTAAACAAGTCAGCTCACCTATCTGTCACAGGTTGCACATACACTGCATCCATCAATTTGATGCAGTTTGTAATTAGATCTACTCTGTACGGGATTATGGTGGCAAGCAACAGCTTCCTGTCCTCCTTAAGTATCCTTGACTCTTTGACGACTCAAACCGGGCCTCACCTGTCTGGGTGCCATGGCGTTGGCCTGCTGGCTGCCATCAGCTGCAGGCCTCAAGAGGACAGGGTGGGTGCTTGGCTGCCACAGCACAGCAGGCGAAGGCGCAGGCACCGCCGGAAAATTCAGCGCCATGGTCGCGGATGCCTGCTCGAGCGAGGGGACCCCCTGCAGACCGGGGGAACCAGCGCCTAACTTAGCCGGTGCGCCAAATTCAGCGAGTCCCTGTTGCGCCGGAACGGGCGTGGCCGGCTTGCTGCCGGCTGAGGCGCCGTCCTGGCCGCTGGCTGGCTGTTTCTGTCCGCCGGCTGGGTGAGCAACAGCACTCTGCTGCTGACCACTGCTCGGCTGCGCAGCAGGGGGTGCTTGCATGCTGCTTGATGCCGGGACTCTCATCGACTGGGGAGGCGGCAGCGTCGTGAGCACCTGCGCGGAAGCTGCAGGCGTAGGCATGAGCAGCTGGAAGGGGATGGAGAGCTGCGGGGCAGTCGCGCTGAAGGGCGGCACGGCGCTGAGGGAAGTCGGCGACCGGTGCTGCTGCTGCGAGGGCGGCCAGCTGCTGCCAATCATCTTCCCCGGCTGCGCAGCCGTTGCAGCGGATACGGCCGCCGGGGCTGACGCGAGTGCCCTCACAGGAGCCGCAGCTGATGGATGCAGAGCCATCAGAGGCCGGGGATCCAGCGGCCGCGGCGCAACGGGGAAGGGGCCGGTGGGGGGAGCAGGTGCCGGCACATGCCGCACGGCTGCGGACGGCTGCTGTTGCTCGGGCCGGGACTGCGCAGCGATCTGGGCCTTCAGGGCGGCAATCTCGGCCTCCATGTCGGACAGCCGGGCGGGCATCTGCGCCGTCTGCAGGCTGCCGAGCTCATTCTGCATGCTCTGCACGCTCTGCGCGCTCTGCTTCTGCTCGCGCCGCAGCGCTGTGATGTTCGCATCCACTCGCTGCGTGGCCGCCCTGCTGGCTGCGGCTCGCGCCTGGCCCTCCGTCTCTTCCTTGGCCATGCGCTCCTGTGGCAGATTCATGCTCAACAATCAGCCAGAAGAAGCTTCTGTCGGCTACTGACTGTTCTACATTCTTCGACAAAGCTGACGCGATGGGTGATGTGGCATCATTCATGCTGGTGGGGCGAAGGGAGACAGTGAGTCAATCAGTCCAGCCTCACCTGCAGTTGCGACACGGTCTTCCTATTCTGGTCGATGATGTCACTGCCCACTGCCACCATCCTGCTGACCGTGCGCAGCTCCTCCTGCGACACCAGAGATTGTCATTTGTTGTGATCACCAGTCATCAGTTACTCCTCCGATTTTCAAAATTAAGAGCTTTCCCACTAATCAATCATGTTGTAATTACAGCCTGCTTCATTTTGAAGCCATTCCTGGGGGTAACAACTCCTGTCCAAACCTAGAAAAAAAAGGTAGTCAACAGGTGACATTTGGAGGCATTAGGCCTCTCCAAAATTTCAACAGGCTTGCAGGGCTAGGATGAGCACGTGGGCCAACAAACAACAGCGCACCTTGTTTTGGGCGGTCATCTGCAGAGCGCGCGAGGCGTTCTCCTGGATCCTGGGCAGTGAGTCGAGGGCGCTGAGGGCCGTGGGCAGTCGCCCCAGCAGAGGTAGCAGCGCCCGGAGCGGCTCCAGCTCATCCAATACCCGACTGAGGGTGCCTGCCAGCTCGCGGGCTTCCATTTCAGATCCGAATCGCTGCATGTCGTCGGGATGCATCACTTCAGAGGTGTTCCTGCCTGATGCCGGGCCCAGCAGGGCCAGCATCTGCCCTGGGTCTGCGCTGCTGCGGTAATTCTGAGACCTGCCAGCCTCCTGTGGTCTTCCCAATGGCGAACTCGTCCTGCAGCCAGATGGAAATTGATCAGTGCAAGCTTGCACTCTAGATTTTCACGAGGAAGACATCCAGTCTAGTGCACGGCATAAGCAGCTTTGCAAGCAGGAACCACCCACATGAAGAAGTCATTAACATCAGGGAAGACTTCTGTATTTGGGTGGTCGTCATTGAAGAGCTGCTAAACATTGACTACTTTCCGTCACAACAGGTCAAAAGAAATATGAGCAGCTCGCACAGCATCCCATGAGGAAGAGGCAACACCTGAGATTGGAGTAGCCGCCATGCCCCAGAGCAGCAGGACTGCTGTGCCGGCCGACCTGCAAAGGTTCCCGGGACGCCGGCAGCGTCGGCTGGTCGGCCCCGCTCATGCTGGGAGACTGCCACCGGCCTGAGCTGCGCGCGTGGCCTGGCAGCGGCAGTGATGTGGCGCCGTCGCCGTAGGAAAGCGCGCCGAGCTCTGCCGGCCGCCCTGAAGGCCCTGGATTATTGCTTGGCGGCCGCCCCTGGCTGCTGGCATCACCTCTGAGGGGGCTGTGATCCCAAGAGCCAGGTTGCTGCACAGCTGCGGCAGCGCGCGTGGGACTGTGCCCTACTGCAGGTCTGTCAGGGGCATCAATGCTGGCATTGCCGTGTGCAGGCGCCCCTGAGGGAGCTGTGTTGGGGTGTTCCCCGTGGCCGGAGCTCTCTGACACACCGGCGGAGTGCGCGGGGCTGCCGCTGCGAGCTGGCGACTCGAGGCTGGAGGAATGGCTGCGCGAGGGCCTTGCGCCATTTTGCCTATTTGCGGCTTTGAGCCTCTCGTTCTCCTTGACTGCAAGCATCAGTCAGGTTGTTCTCAGGGAGGCTGATATGCATATCTGCTCAGGGGTACATCAGACTGAAGCAAGGCGTGCGAAGCAGTCGCTGAGGAATCATGGAATGATTTTGGAGGAACAGAGACTTCATATTTATATTCATTGGCGAGTATGGCTCATGAAGTCGACTTCTTTACCTAGTCTGTCAAAGTATGCCTCGTCTGCTTTGAGCTTTGCCGTGGCCTCCTCGAGAGCCACCCTGAGACGATGTTTCTCGACATTGTCGGCTTTGCTCTTGTCTTCTATTTGCTTCTTGAGTATCCCAATCTCTCGTTGGAGATCCATCCCTTCAGGCAGGCATAACGCATGAGTGCATGCCTGGGAACAAACGGAGCGACGATTTCAAGACGTGAATTGCATTGTCAATCATTTACTTTGAGACCCACATTCGTCACGCACCAGCATAGCCGCCCTGAAGAAGTACCACCCAGTTGCAGTACCAAGTTGGCTGGTCCTGCGTATCACTTGAGCAGATTTCTCCCACTCCCTGTCAACGGATGAGGCAAAAAGTCTGATTGATGCTCAGACGATCTTGAGAGCTCGGGGGGATCTGTGTCCTGAAAGGCTCCAACCTTGGATAGCTTGGCGCCCCCTCGAATTGATGCTGCTGGGGATCCCACAAGCAATCGGATCCCGTTGATCCTTCTAAAAACTATCTTATTCTACGGGCTCCGGGTGCCAAGTACTTCTGTTGCCAACATTTTTCATTGACCATCATGACATGAGCTCATGGGTCCCCCCGGAGCTCGAGGAAGGCTGCACCTGGGCCCCCCGGTGCTTTGGAAGGCATCCGAGATCATTCAGATGTTGCAGAGAGGATATGCCATTCACCATTGCTAATTGAAATCGCGCTAGCCTTGCAGAGCGTGTGCATATTCGCTGCTGGACAGGGATTCTGTCTATGACCGCTGTCAGATGAGCACCAAGTTCTGCAAGGTCAAAGTTGAGGAGACTACGGCCAGCGAGCCTTCTTCTGTTGCCGATGCGATAGAAGCCTTCCTCGTGAATGTAAGTTTCTGATCTCTGCTACTCCCCTTTACAGCCCCACTTTGCCATTTGGAACTGTCAGCGCGATTTTCCCAAGCACGTGGATGTCGCAATCAGGGCATGTGATCTGACAAAGCTCTAGAAAGTCCCTTTTAGTCCTCTCATATTACGCTGTGTTGCATTACAGGATCCAGATATTGGGCAGGATGTAGTGGACAATTTGAGGGCTGCAGCAGCCACCCTGCGCTCTTTGCAAGGTCTTTCACCTCTCATCTGCTCCTTGTTTCATCTGAAACGAAGTGGAAGTAAAGCGGCATTGCATTTCAGAGTGTTGCAATTGCTGAAATTATTGCATTCTGCACAAACGTCCCTCGCCCTAATGAGGACGTGTTGTACAGGGGAGAATTTTGTGCTGGACGCAAAGTCGTCGAAGAGCAAGCTGAAGCTGAAGGCCAAGGGGGCAAGGATGCAGAGCGCATAGCTATAGTCCTCAACGCAGTACCAGCCAAAATTTTGGGGAAGGTAGAGGGGATGTGATCGGGTAATCCTTGATCTGCGCGCAGATCAGGACAATTTTGACATGCATCCACTGCTCTTGTGTGAGAGTGGAATATTGCATCTTGACATGGTTGACAGGACTGGATAATGTAGGGAACCTAGCCTAAGTAGAGGGAGGTATAGGCTACCTGGGGTATACAGATAACGTGACCAGAAGACATCTGCGATTTCTTCTTATGTTGCGTGCCCGCCGGACATGTCACGACTTGATGCTATGATTTATATTTGTTAGGACCAGCTGTGACAGCATCTGTGTGGTCACCACCGTGGTCGTGAGCTTTCTGCATGGTTGATCCCATCTCTCTAGCTGGGATGATAATTTTAATACCGTAATAGGAATTCCCATCTTCGAAGACAAGAATGACTTGCAGGGATCCCTCCGGAGTCAACTGCTGATCTGTGACATAATGTAATATTTCCAAGTTGAATAGCATGTGAAGTGCTGCTTGGGGGCCAGCTTAAATGACATGGGATTCACCTTTTGTCGCAAAGGGGTCCGGGGCCGTGGGCATGCTATATTCCACAACTGCAAATATCAAATGCCTGATCATGTGACATTGCAGTGAAAGCTTATAAAGGCCTCAAGAGCTCGAACATAGGGTCAAGATTTCTTAAAGCTTCAAAGCTTATAAGAGCATTGCCTACCCTGTAGAAGCCTCTTAAGAACGTGACCAACAAGACCGGTCTAAGCATGAGACTGGTCCTAGCCTGCGGGCTTGCCAAACACTGTCTCTTCTCCGCGTTGCGCTCCCAGCAATGTGCTGACACTAGACATGCACGCCAGCACAGACTCTCACTGAAGGAAAATCTGCAGCTCGGTTGCAATTGCCTTCCCCGACCTTAAATTCATCTCTTGGGCTCTCAACTCTAGTTTAGCGGTCTCATACGTGCGCACTCCAGGGGACCACTCTCTCAATTCCCGGTACTTGATTCTTGATGTACATGGCCTCCTGGTAGGAAGGCATGGCATTCATTCACAGCCACCGCTGCACAACAGATCGGATCATGGCAATTAGTGGAATTGCAGCGCGGGCAGATCTTGCCACGCTTCGCCTCTGCTGTGGTTGCTAGACTGTCACGGGGGTCTTTGCCGGCTCCGCTGCAAAGGCAACCTGGAAAGCAACACACGCTATCTCAGATGTGGCACGCACACATTGCAAGTTTCCTGCACAATGAGCATCATGCACGGACTGCTCTGATCTGTAGCTTGCTTGATGCTGTCAAAACTCTTACGGCCGGCCACTTGTGCAGGCATCACTCTTGTGAAGCCCAGAACCAGCCACACAGCCTGACAGCTATTTGCATGAGCACTCTCACGAGCCAACGCATCATGCCATATTAGTCTGCAGAAGAATATCTGGACAGCATAGGTGCAGCAGGCGTGACAAAAGCAAGGCAGGGCCATTGTTGTGTTTGTAGGGGGTATCAGGGGCACACCTTGGATGGGGCTGAGTCCACGTGCGCGCCCTTGAAGAGCTCATCGAGCACCTCTGACAGCGTTGGGTGCGCGTGCACGTTGAACTTGATGTCCTGTACACACACCCACAGAAAATTTACATTATCACATCGTTACAAAAGTAGAATATATCTAAATACCTGCATCCCCAATGTTAAATATCCCAGTGGCACTACCGTATTCCACCTTTAACAATCCCAATCAGAACAGGTGCAGTGCAGCCAGGCCTTCTGAAGATGAGTCCATAGATTATTGCATTTCAGGCTGGAGGTGTCTTTCAAGCCGACCACATTGCCAGACAACCTCGCACATGACAAAAAAGTCTGCTGAGAGCAAACATCGTAGAGCTGAAGTAACAAGGACTGACCTGGACTCTCTGGTTGGTGGCGACAGCGTTGGAGGCTTCGTGGATGAGGTCGGCTGCGTGAAGGCCCAGGATGTGGACTCCCAGGATCTCTCCGGAGTCCTTGCGGTAAATCATTTTTGCCATGCCATCGCCCTCCTTCTCTGCCAGCGCCTGCGGACAGCATGTCATTGCACATGTCAGCTTGGACATGCCTGGGCACCAGATAGGAAACTTTCAGAAAAATGAGAATGAGGTGTACCCTCAGAAACTTACGTGCTCCTGGCATCACTCCTGCGGCTTGCAGTCCACCCAATGAATATTCTAAGAGATGCTTTGGCAGCCATGCAGGCATGCTGAGCAGCAGCAACGCCAGCAAATCCAAAGGTGCATGAAGAACACTTCATCCTGGTATTTACGAGTCAGCAATGCATTGGGCCTAAGAGGTGAAAGGCAAGGTTTGTAATGTAATTTGTAGAAAAGAAACGCGGTGCATGCCTTGGAGTTGGCCTTGAAGGATGTCTTGACAACGGCAACCTTATCGCCATAGCCGTCCTTGGCTGCTTGCTCGCGCGCAGCCTCCTCTGTCAGGCCCACAAAGGACACCTGATGGCCACATGAATGCATCTGTCAGATTTACTGATCTTTGACATCGTGCACGTGACCTTTTGAGCATGGTGATCTCCAGATCGTGTCGCTTGGAAGTCCTACCACCATGCCAGCTGTATCTCAAAATGCCATTCCCACCCAGGTAAGCCCATCCCGCATGCACTAGTCACGTTTGGGCCCAACAATGTAAAGTACTGTATCATCCTAAAAAATGTGGGAGATAAGATTTGAAGATCCTGGGGCTTATTTGTCTCACGCGGAAACAAAATAGAGAGATGATTGGCTGCTGGCCCACCTCGGGGTGTGTGAAGCAGGCAGCGGGCACGCTGAGGTGGTTGAGTACGTGGGTTCGGCCGCACATGTTCTCCACGGCACTGATGCCCTGCGCGCTCGCCGCATGCGCCAGCATGTACTTGCCTGCACAGCAGTCTCAAAATTTCGATTCCTTGCCCCATCATCTCACCATAATGACAATTACTTAATCATGAGATATGGGCCGCTGTCAGGCTGCCTCCATCGTTTCAGCACCAGTGCATGCTCGCTGCATGTACTGCCGCTCCCTCCGTGTGTTCAAGCAAGTGTGACAACACTGTCCCACGATACGTTGGCCTGCAGTGTTGTTGGCCGACCAAAAAAGACCTTGAAAGCCCTTGATGCATTGCTTGTGGCAATGGCGGATTTCTTGTGTTGGCTTACCGTTGGCATCACCGATGCAGAACACGTTGGTGACGGGCTTGCCGCTCTTGTCCAGCACTTCCATCTTCTCGCTGACCGGCACAAAGCCTCGCCTGTCCACCTCCGCATTGATGGCTGGCAGGTTCAGCCCCTGCCGCAGCACGACCGCCCTCAGATGCCCACACCAATGCAAGATCACAGGCATTGGCAGGGAAGAAAAACCTGTGCAGGGCTCAGAGCAGCATCCCAGTGAACCTGCACCTCTGATGGAGGGTTTGAAATCGACTGAGGCTGACAGAGACCAACAGGGGATTTTATTCCTTACCTATGAATGTTGCACAGAATTTACGGGCCACTCAACACTCCATTGAATTTGCCAGATACTCTTCTTGTGTGAGCAAGGGAAATGTGTGGCGACTGTGGCTCACCTGGGTGTAGGGTGCGCGCCCAGTGGCCACCAGGACAGCATCCACCTCCAGCTCATCAACCTTCTCCTTTGTCTTGAAATCCGTCAACTCCACTATCACCGGCTTCACCCCTGGCACGCCTGCACCCACACGACTCCACATCAGCAGCAGGAAGTCATGCATGACAGTTTCCTTGCCTTTAGGCGGTAGTGAGGCCTCCGGAAATGAGCCAACACAAGTTGCCTCATTTCCCTCCTGTGGATGAAAGTGAGCGCATAGTGATGAGTGCACACTAGGGTAAGCGCGCATCCGGAGATGAACGGGCGCATGAGATACTATTCTGCCGGGAGAATGTGGTAGGTTGTGCCCTGCCGGGTGGTCGAATTCAACCAATCACAGCGCAGCATTCCAGTTACCCTCCCCAGATAGCGATTTTCAATGACCATGAAGGAACAAGAGCGTGGGGCAGAGAGGGTGCGCGGATGAATCGTATGGGTCAACAGCAAGAATCGGCTAAAGAGGGTGCGTGCCTGGAATGACCTTGGTGGCCAGGACTCCGGTGTGGTAGTCAATCTTCCTGGGGTTGATCAGAAGCCGCTGCGCCAGCTTGGCAATCTCCTTGTCAAAGCCGGGCATGAGCGAGTCCATGGCCTGTCAAATAGTTACATAACCCTTAGCTCATGCCAAGGACTAGCATTTGCAATACCAATGCATTGATGGACATCGTGCATGCATGCTCGAGAATTCTGTATGCATAAGCCTCCGTCTACTCTCACACCTGAGCTGAACACCATTTGGCTGCACAAACTGAGCCCATCACTGCAAGATGGGTTGCAGGATTTTTGCTGGTGAGGGGTCATGCTAATGCTATCCTCTGGCGTCACGAGGCAGTGCAAGGAGGAGCCTCACACCTCAATGAAGGTGACCTCAGAGCCGAGGGCGGTGTAGACATCTGAGAACTCGAGGCCGATGTAGCCCGAGCCGATGATGGCGATCCAGTTGGGCACCCACTCCAGCTTCAGCGCATGGTCGCTGGTGAACACCTGCAGCAAGAGAGGATTCTCATTAGTCATCCTCAAAGCAGCTACCAAACATCTTAGCTTGCGAGAAGCACAAGGCTGACAGATCCAAGCGCCTCTCTAAAGCAGCTACATTTCAGTAGTGCAGTAGCACAGATCTGAAGTTTGGAACTTTGCACCGTTAAATCGGTGAACCTGAAGGGCAGCTCCCTTGCTACACGGGTCACTTTGAAGACCCCAGAGGCTGATTGAGGCTCCTGAGGCCAGCTGATGTCCACAGAAAGCAAATTATTGGAGCGCTCAGATCTGCAGGAGCATGCCCTCACCGTCTTGCCATCAATGGGGATGCCGGGAGGCACAAAGGGCACGGAGCCAGTCGCAATGATGATGTTGCGCGCTGTTACACTGCCGCCAACGTCCACACGGCCTGGACCATGCACATCTTATTTCAGTATCAAGAGCATAGGAACCCTTGTTTCATCCCTTTGTCGAGGGTTAGCAGTGCCGACCATTGTGACACAATGACCGGCATGACATGATAATTTATCACATTGATATATAATGATGATGTCATCACTGACGTGAGCGGTAGTACCAGCCTGGACATCATTCGCAATCATCACAGCTTCCAAGACTCACTGTGGTGCTCCCTTGCTTTGCACAGATCGCCCTTTACGTGCTTTCAGAATCAAGAGTGCCACACATCAGGCTTGTTAAGGGTTGGTTCAGAGTGAATCACCTGGCAAACTGTACTTGACAGTGTGGTTGTCCACGAGCTTTCCAGCACCTATAAGGATGTCCTGGGAATCACATGGGTTACACATTTAACAGGGGCTGCTGACAAGAACGGCAGCTGTTTGGAGTGTGGCGACAAAGAATGACATGGCACTGCTTACAAAGGACTATGGACATGGCAGTAAATTGGACAGAGAGTAGAATAGAGGCCTACCACTCCAATGGTCTCGAGAGAGCGCTTCAGGTTGCCCTGGATTGTACTTGCCAGGTTAGTGGCGTGATCTGCAATTGGCTGGCGCTCATAAGTCACACTCCCCACCTGCACACATCCATACTATTAAAATCACTTCGAGAAATTTGAAGAGTATTGAAAGTGAACTTCCTCCTATCCAAGCACACAGACCAGTACCATTGTTCCCTCAATTGAAGATTTACAAGGCTGCTCTGTGAGCTGTGCATCACATGGCTTTCATATGCAAGGGCCCAAGCCAGGCCTCTCATTGCAACCATAGTCTCCTATCAGATGCCTTCATATGTAGCAGCCCAAGCTGGCACCTCCGGGACCTGTAACAAGTTGTGGATGCGGGATGAGCATCGGATTTCGTTACAGGTACGCGATCCGGAAGGAGTGAGGGGAAATGACCTGGATACCCAGGGCCTTCAAGTGCATGGCGTTCTGCAGCTCCCGGACACGCCCGGAGGCGGCCAGCAGCGCCTTGGAGGGGACGCAGCCGCGGTTGACGCATGTGCCGCCGATGTCATGCCCCTCCACTACTGCCGTCTTCATCCCCTGTGTTTGCAAACCTCCCCAAGCTATGCCCTCTCCCCAAAATGGCGTTTTGCTTTGGACAGACTCTGTTTCCAGTATCTTGTCCAGATTACAACCGCTCTCCAAGCATTGTGCTCCTTGCACGGAACCTTTACAGAAACCCAGGTTCCAGTTATGCTCAAGACATTACAACCTCTCTCCAAATGCTGTGTTGCTGTGGACTCCCCAGAACATGTGTCTGCCCTGCTGAGCTACAGCAGGTTGGTAGGTTCCAGGAGGGTGAAGTGGGCACTCACGCATTCAACCGCATGCAAGGCAGCACCGTGGCCGCCCACGCCGCAGCCAATGATGACCAGATCGTAGTCATACTCCTTCTTGGCCTGGGCCACAGTCAATGCTCTGCAGACTCGCCTCTGTGACTGCCTGTGGGCAATGGTGATAAAACCTTACTCGCATGCTGGACTGAAAATTTTCATTACAGGAGAAGACAAGGCAGGGGGCTTTGATTTGTCTTTTGTTTTCAGAGTTGCAGTGCTCATGTCTCGATGGAGTCAGCACTTCAAAAGAGCAACAAGGCTCGAGATAATGATAAATCACTTGAAAGTTCTCGAAGCAAAATTTAATGTCCTTCAAAGACTTATGGTCTAGAATTTGCAACGACTCAATAAGACGCACTGAAGTCTCGCCAAGATCACAAGATCTGTCCAAGAAACGCCTTGGACAGGACCTGAAAGGTTGTATAGTTGCCGGCTGAACCCACCTGAATGGTCTCACCAACTGATGAACCCTGATTGGGGCATTGCTTGGTTGAATCACAAGGGCATGGCGCTGCAATCCCTGGAACCGTCCAATCCGCACGGGCGCAGCTGCTGACTGAGGCGTCCTCTGTCCATGTGCGCACAAGAAAGTGCTGCACGAAGCCATGCTTGCCGCCATGACTGAGATTGGTTTGAGGAATCAATGAATTCTCAATAAAGCAGGGCTAGTGGTGCAAAAGCACTGCCGCGTCAAACCCTATTCCATACCCCTGGATCAAAAAGGGTCTGAGTTCAATTCGCAAGGCAACAGCTGGCTCCAAACAGAACCCTGACATCCACTTTGGAAGGGGCGGCCAGCATGCCGCATTGCAATCGGACATCAGATCTTCAGCTGAGCATGAAGACATGAAACGTGTTACATGCGCACGGCAGGAGAGAAATTGCGAAGTTTCAGGTTCCTGAAAAGTTGCAACTCAATTGAGACCTCAGCGCAAAGCGCGCATGAGCTGAGTCCGCTGATCAGCTCCGCATTACATCTGCATGCTTTGAACAGGTACGGGCCCGGTGCGGGCCGGCTGCCACCACCAGTCGTGATCCTACATGCATTGCGGCGCGTACCGACACTTGTCATGATCATCATAATAAAGTGGCATGCAACCCATGATGATGACCATTGGTGGTCATGTATGTGGATGGTCATTGATCAAGCTTCCAAAACTTGCAATTACATCGAGGGATGATTACATTTACACAGTCCTTACACACTCCACACATATGGCTTCAATTGCGCGAAAGTGCGGGGCGCCCCAGTTTGTTCATTGCAACTTTGAAGGCAGCTTGCAAGTTCCCTTATTCTACACACAGGCCCATGCCATTTGCGATGTACAAGCTTTAAGTGACTCAAGTACCGAAAGTAGTAGTTACTGATTGTTGTATGAATCAGCATTTAGATCCAAAGTGGGCCACAATTGCTCATCCCTCAATCTCTACAAGTACCTTATTAGAAAAGAAACCACTCGGCAGGCCAATATTCCCTCATCTCTCAGACATGCGTTTGCACACTTCTGTGCATCCATTACTTTGTCACACAACTCATTCCTGCATTTGCCCAACAGCTGCAGATAATGAAGCCTTGCAGTAATACATTCCATATAATACGAGGTCCATGTCACGGACAATATTGCCTCTTACTGTATCCTGTGGATAGTTCTTGGTACACGGCACCATTTGCAATTCAAATCCTCTCGGCGATTCATCCTCCATCGCGGCTCTCATGCACCATACTTATCTTCTCTCCCCTCTCTTGACTGGTCAAATAGAGCTTCAAAATGGTGTAAAGAAGTCCATTGCCACCATCAGCTGCTCGCTCGCTCAAAACCAAAATTTCCTGCGCATGGCAAGGCCTGCAGCCAGTGGGAGACCATGCGGGTGTCTGAGATGTGGTCCTCTTCAGGTTGCCAGGGCCGTCAGCAGAAGTCCCAGGCCAATAGGCGCCATTGACCCATCAATTGCACTCTTCACAACTTCTTTGTCATAGCCGCTGCGTGGGATCCTGCCGGCTGCCCTCAGAAGGGTCACGCCATTCAGCAGGATGGCACCTGCCCACATGCCTCTCACCCATGGCTGCAGCGATGGTGCCAAGCCCCACTGCGTGCACAGAACTGCTCAGTCCTTGCATGAGAAGCTTTCTTGACCGTCACCAGTGTGTCCAAGGCATGCGAGCATTGTCCTTGTATAGCAGGCTGAGAACCGACTGCTCCACACAATGCTGGTTCAGGCACATCGGATTCTCGTGACGCTGATGAACGCAATTACTAGCTGTCACTGGCAGTCAGAATCTCATGTGCACATCGTGGCCTCTCCTATGGGCGCCGAAAGTCACAGACCACTCAGCTGAGAAGTAGCTCCTCAATTCACACATTAAGCCCCCCCTTGTACCCTTCATTGAGGTTCATAGATGGTCCATTTTGATTCCAGGGTCCTGTGATACTTCATATTCAGATCTGTAAAAGAGCAGGGCTCAGTGACAGAGCAGTGTCACGCACCAGCCAGGAGAGTCCGCCACCCAGGAGAGCGCTGCGCAGGGAAACTCCGACAGCCGCAGCGGCCAGAACAACAGCCGCTGCAAGCGCGGGCCCCCGGCCCAGAACCACCGGGAGGGTGTTTATGCCGGAGCCTCGGTCCCCTTCAGTGTCGTTCAGGTCCATGAGGATCTCGCGGTGCATGATGCAGCCGAAGAGGTACGCGCACGGCCCGGCCACAGCGGCCAGCCCGGCCGACGCCTGAGTCACACCAAAGAGATCATCAGCCATTCGTGAATAGCGCGAATTGCGGCTTCTCCGCTGTGCTAAGGGACTCTGGCATATGAGCAAGCAAGCAACCACTGCAGTGCAATATATACAGCCCCATGGCCAACAGGATCAATGGTTCCTCGACCTTGATGTCACGAGACACATCACTTGAATGCTAGTGTGAATTGAGCACAGCATGCCTGTACCACCTGGCAGCCCGGGGTCCCCCCAAGCCATCTTGTGACAGGGTTTCAAGTGTACTTTGTCCCTTAAAGATCCTTTTGTAGTGCGCACCCCTCCAGCAGCGAGAGCGCCTGCGATGGGTGAGAGTGCGATGACGGCTGCCACGGCAATGTTTTTGACGGCGGTCATGCGCTTGAGGATGGGCGTGTACAGCAGCGTGGCTCCCGCTGAGAATGCTATGATGAACCGCAGCATCGGCGGCTCCTGCACACAAGACAGAATATACTTCAGTGAGCACATCTCTTCCCTCTGGCAGGAAGAGCGTGCCACAATAATGAAGGACATGTCTTTCCACGAACCCACAACTGTTGTTCTCTGCATTATCTGTGAGCCCTCCTGCTAGCTTTATGACTGGTACTGTCGCCAAGGATGCCATGCCAAGGATCCCACGAGCACACACTGCTCCAAAGAAGGAGTATCTTGCTGTGCTAAACAACTGATGCATGGTGGCGCTAGATTTGCATGTGCTTGAAGCTCGATGCCATTGAAAACGCACCTGATTAACAGGGCAAGCTGTTGCATTCTCAGCAGATTTAGTTATCATGCAAGTGAGGCAATGCTCGTGTTCAAATTTTACCCAACTTTCATTTCAAGAGATTAGGAAGGAGGGTTGGTACCAGGATGCAAGCGGAGATCAGTACAGCGCTGTACAGGCAGAAGCTGAGCAAGAGGGCGCCGTCCAGGGGAACCGAACCGCGCGGCAGGGGCTGCAAAGCGCACAGCAACTTTTGAATCAGGCATTATAATTTCCTGCAAAACTGTGCTCAATAAGAGTTATTGTCCTCATATCTTGAATTGGCTCCTCTTTGCATGCAATACACATGACTGATTGGCTGCTTCACTGGAGCAGGCTTCAACCAGTGGCAAGAAGAAAATGAGTCAACACCTCCCAAAGCCAGAAGGAAACCAAAAGTGAAATTAGGCTAGCTTGAAGCAGAGCTGGCAGACCTTATTGGGCTCGTTAATGACGTCGACAGTGTAGTCAAAGAAGTCATTCAAGACGCAGGACGCCACCGCAATGCTGCCGGATATGGCAGACATCATCCACGTCCGGCCCAGGATCAGCGCATGGAGATTTCTTCCTGTACCCACCTACACACCAGGATCTGTCAGGCTCTAATCCCTGAGTGGACCTTGTAGCATCAGGTGCAAATGGATGAACAGTCGTTGTTGTTACTTTCACTGCATGAAGTTTTTGCCAGTGTGCATGGTGCGTCTTTAGACAAGCTGCAATTGAAGCAAAAATCCCACCCCTTGTCAGATCCATGATCCAGCCTGGTGTCTAGTATTGGCAAAGCCTCCAGCCAGGTGGGCTGTTTTGAGTAGTCTGAAATGGCTATTACAGCGAGTGCGAGGCAGGCAATGAAAGCGGCTCACCCAGGCTCCCAGAAACACCAGCAGACATGACGGCACCAGGTTGACCAAGCGTGCCATTTCGACATAGGCAGCTGCCTCCTGGAAGAGGGATCAAGAAATGTCAGTGGCAGTGAATGAAGCAAACAACGCAGTAGTGGCAGCGCATGAATGTCAGAAGGTGGATTGACACTTGAAGCACGGAGTAGACTATATGGACAGAAAGACAATTGCAGGCAACATAACAACGCAGAACGAGACTTGCCTCCCTTTCGAGCAAGCGTCGCTCTGGGTACAGCATCGTCAGAGCCACCTCCACGATAGGATCGGTGAGCGGTTGAACGTGACCAGTGTTGGCTTGGACCCTCGTTGTCCTCTGTGCTGGGGAGGACCTCGGTGAGAGTCCTGCGGTGTTGTTGGGCCTTTATCAGTTCGCGTCAGCTCAAACTTACAAGTTGTGAGCGTCTAGCCTTAATACAAATTTACTACGTCTCCGCTTCCATGTTGCAGACACCTGCAGCTTGTCATTGGCACAACAATATGCGTGGCAGTGCATGCCGACCGACTCACCAGTTGACTCTGCGCGACAACGTTTGGAGACTGTACTGCATCGTATCACACACTGTGCAGGACGGAAAATCTGCCTTAAATAATTTATTGACTTTATTCCTGGCGCCTGGGCACCGGTCAGAGTGTTGGGCAATGCCATCGTTCAACGCCTTGGCTTGGTCGTTGCGGGCTCGATCATACTTCAAACATATTCAGGTGTTCAGGTGTACATTTTGCTTGCATCTGCCTCACACTTTTGTTTTGTGAATAATTGTCGTGAGGTTGCTGACTGGCAAAGGAAGAAATGGGCGCGTCCCCGTCAGAGGTGCAGACGTCAGCTCAGCTTCCTGTAGCTACCGCAGGCAAGCCTCATTCCTGAATCTGTAGCAGGAAATTTTCACAATGTTATCGCCGTGTAGGTCCTCAGAGCACAAATGAACTTACTCTGCTACTTGTCTCACATCAGGATCTCACCGATCAGCTGAAGTCAACAGCTGTAGCTGTCCGGACAGCTGCGCTGCATGCATGCCATAATGGCCTCAGGCTGCCAGGGCCTCCTCATGAGGATCAGTGAGGACAGCCTGGCACCGCTGCATGCATACATATGTAAGCTGATCACCCATGTTCATTAAGGAGTATTCCAATCTGCAAGTGTGAGTAGATATTCCCAATGCCTCCAGCATATCATTTGAAGATATTAGTGTCATTGAGTCACAGACCGAAAAGCAGCCGCCGCGAATAGCAGCGCGGCGCTCCTTCTTTTTCTCCACATGGGACGTGATTGTGGCGGCGGTCTTGAGCGCTCACCATCACAATCAGTACTGAAAGAATTCAACTCTAAAAGTCCAAACCTAGTCTATGCCAACATTTGCCAAACACTAACTGGGCGGGCCCGGGTCTTCAATCGGCGCAACAAGTCAACACACTTCTGGCCTATGGGCAACAGCCAGTGCACCATATTTTCCAGCATTTCTGTATCACTTTGAAATGGAGCTGCCTGCTGCGCTTGGCTCTGGTGGCGTCAGTGCAGCTAGCAGCTCTTTGTCCGGGAAGGTGTTATCGTCCAAATAGAAGAATTTGCCATTCACCTGCACAGAACAGGCAACCTTCAATTCAAGGAGTCAATAATTGCACCTGGTGCAACCTTGAAAAGGAGAGATTTAGGTCCCATGCATGCAAGTGTAGTCTGGCCACCCTCTCTGATGGTCCACGTCCCCATGCAATGTGACCACAGTGGCAACTCATGCATGTTGTCCACAATTGCTTAGGAGAGCCCGCAAAGGATGCAAGATGCAGCCAGTGGCTCACCGCGAATGTGACCTGCGGCCTGATGGTGTCAGGATAGCTGATCTCTGCCAGATGCGCGCGAGTTATTTGCGGCCGCGCAAACACCGACAGAGTCTCAATCTCCATTGTGTTTGACTTTTTGTCAAACACCAGCTGTCGCACATATGGCGAGGTGAACCAGTGCAGCAGCCCTGCGCAGGCAGGCACATGCATTCTCCCATCAAAGTTGCCTTGTCTTCGGGGCTACTTCGGGGCTACAAACTGCCTTCCAGGATTGCATCTCCGTCCTGAATGTAGCTGGCTAGCACTCACGTTGAGAGCAATAGGATGGGTGAAAGCACCTGTTGTGAAGATCCCAAAACTGCACAGTGTGACAGCAATGCTGGCCTTGGCCCCGAGGGATGTCGCGGATGTGTCGAAGACCAGCATGACAGGGCTCATGGCAAAGGTTGCAGCGCAGCTGAAGAGGCTAAGTCTCTGCGTATCACGACATCCACTTTCAGATCTCAGTTCATATGTGGTGAACTTGAATGTCAAACGAGCAAGGGATGCACACAAGGCTGGTGAGGGGACACGTTACAGGTGGGCCTGGCCCTAACCTTCAAGCTACGCACAGCCTTTTTCAGAGGTCCTTCGTACACTACGACGTCATCTGATCTGACTGCTGGTTGATCTGAATAACATCTACTGGAAGTAGCTGGGGACCATCTCAACTGCTCGGTCGCACTGGGCGTTTCAGACCTCACTCTAGTTTGATCGAATCCTGAGAGATCTTTCGCGATTAGTGGAATTTGGCATGTGTAATGGACTGAACTCGTTTGACCACAGTAAAGTACGTTGTTGGGATGCACAAGTCTTTGTAATGGATCACACAGTAACTCGAGGGCAGCAGGTGCAACTGATCCTGATCTGTGCAGAATAGAGGAAATAGGCAAGCTGCGCAACGCTGTCGGTAGCATGCTGCTCCCAGTGAGAACTTTCCTATAGAATAGACGACCTGTCCACCCCTCGATCTGGACAGACAGTGCCCGGAGTCGAGCATGAAGCCTACATCGCGTAGTAAGAGTTAGTAACCTTGCTCAAATTGCCCTTCAACAGCTGACCTGAAGGCGCCCTGGCTTCACTTCTACAGCCTCACTGCGATCAACACCAGAGGGACGCATGGATTACAGAAGGCGTGGTGAAGATTAGCGCATGCAGGCGCGTTGCTCTGTGGCAAGACAGCAGTAGCCAACGAAAGTGACCGTTGAGTGTGCCAGGGCATCTCCGCTCGGAGACGTGCAGGTTCTACTCAAAGTGAGAGCAATATCAACCAAATTATGCAACTGATGTCCTGTAATTTTCTTACGCCCTGTGACAGTACTTTTCCGCTTGCGTTTGCTGTGGAATCTCCTGATCTCCGTGAAACACCCCAATCATGAGCTCACCTTTCACGAACCAAGTTGTTTTCAATTCTCATGTATTTAATGTTTCGCATGCCGGAACGTAAGATAACCAGCGTTTAAAGCTGAACCATGTTATTATTGCAGGCAGGATTTCACACGTGGCCAACAATGTCAAGCAAAGCTCGACGCGTCCCACTAGCTCACCTGAAAAACGGTGTAAATACAGCAGAAGATGGCATTGCGGTACATCAGGTAAGTCCCGCTGTGTTTCGCAGTTTCGCCCATTTACGTGAAATCCTCCTTTATGCATGTCTCATATGTTTTGGTGTCATGCAGGGCATGCTGAAGGGTCCAAAAGGAAGGTTGGCACTACTGAGGGAAGAGAACGCTCGCTTCTGCGCGCCAAAGACTCGCATCCCCACACCAGCACCCAAGAAGAAGCCCTCGCAGGAGGCCCCCAGCCGCGGCAACTTTGTCAGCAAGATCCCCTCTCCCACGACGATCTCATCCACCCTCGAGGGGCCCGCGACCAGCCAAAACAAGGATGAAGACGCCTCTTCTGGCATTGTCAAGGACAAAAGACAGCAGCAGGGCAGCCCGCATGCCCAGGAGCCGGCCTTTGGGAACAGCGACGAGGACAGAGAGGCTGTTACACCTGAAGCTCAGGTGCAGGGCCATACAGAGCTGGAGGGCATCACCTCAGAGGCTCTGCAGCTGTCCGAGGATATAGCCACTCAGCTGGCATGCACCCCCGCAGCCCATGCCCCCATGAGCCCAGAAGAGGATGCCTCTGTGAGCGGCCAGCAAGCGAGCATGTCCAGCCCACAGGCTCTGGCAGCCTCCTCTCCCCAGGTGGCTGGCATGGGCACGCCCCTGGATTTCACCAGCACCTTGAACTTGGAGGAATTTGACGGCTCCACACTCGCCGTTGCTGCGGCGGCTGAAGAAGCCACCTTTGGTATGCAGCTGCCCCTCCCTCAAACTATCATCTTGCATCTGTATATTGCCTTGTCTGCCCTAACAGAAAGACAAGGCCATTGCTGAGTCTCCTTGCTCATCTCTAATGCAACAAGCATGCCAAATTACTCAAAAAACAGCTACCCAATAGCTCTGGGATGCTGCTGATGTACCTTGCACTTCTGGCACTGCAAGCAAACAAGCAGGGCTCCTTGCGCTACGATGAATGTGCAAAAGCTGATGATGTTTGGTCGTGTGTGGCTCGGCAGGATCAATTGTGGGCGGGGCAGAATGCACGCCGGCGGCAGAGAAGGCGCTGAAGGCGTGGCTGGCAGCCAACACACCCAGTCAGCCTGGCAGAGGCAGCGCCTACAGAGGCAACCAGACCCCTGGCCGTCTGCTGGCCACACCTGCTTTGCAGGGCCTGCTGCAGCAGCTCAGGATCAGCACTCCCGCTCTCGGCGCACAGGTATATCAATACACAGCCCCCACCATTGCATATTTTTACCAGCATTATGTCCAAATTAGCATGCAGAGAGAGCTGAATTTCGTATGTGGGGACCCTGCCTGCAAGCTATTATATCCTGGGCAACCCTGCATGTCAGATAGCAAGCCTGGCTGGATTTTGCGATTTTTTGCAGAGATGTGTGTTGACATCCCCAACATCTTATATATGATTGACGCAGGGCATCGCTTCAACTCCCTTCCTGGCGGGTCTGGCACGAACCCTGCCAGAGCTCACCCCAGGCCTCACCCCTGACTCAACGGCGGCAGCTTTCTGGGGGCCCCAAGGCTCTGACACTTCCCCCACTTCAGCCGAAGCCGCCGCAGAGAATCTTGCAAATGCGTTAACGGCCCAGCAGACAGAGCAGGATGAAGGCCTGCTGGAGTCGCCAGTTCAGGCGCAGAGCCCAGGAACGCCGTCGGACGCCTGGGCAGAGCTGGTGGACCTCACCCCGGGGCCGCGAGACCATTCGGATATCTCCCTCTGGGTCTCGCCCATGGGAAGCTCCCCCGGCAGCTGCCGCGCAGCCGCCATCGACAGCCCCTCCTTCGCGGACGGCTGCCCGGCAGTATCCAACGCTGCACAGGCACGCCGCTCCACGGCAGCCACACACAAGAAGCACGTCAGCTGGGGCTCAGACACCGAGCACAGCATCGTGCAGCAGGAGTCCACACAGGGTGAGCAGATTGGGGAAGCTGACAAGCAGCTCGACACAGAATCTGTCGGCAGCGCATCACCATTCGAGATCGTCAAGGTGCACGATGTCTCAGAAGCCGGCGCGGGCAACAAGGTGGCCATACCGCATGAGGCAGCCTCGGCAGGATCCACTGCCAAGGTGACCAGATCCAACTTACTGATCCAGACTTCTCAGTGGAACTCTTGCTTTTTTAGGATGCTGATGGCTGGTGATAAGGAGTCTACATTTGTGCCTGCGTCCGTACACAGGCAAAGAAGCATGTGAATGGCAAAGCCTGTTGGTGTATCATAGCTGCAAGCAAGCCGCTGGTCTTGCATGCACGCAGGCTGATTCGGAGCCGAAACAACTGCGCGTGGCGACCCCGGTCAACCCGGCCCCGGGCATCGGCCGCGGCTGTGCCGGCATCCCGCGCGCGGTCGAGAGCTGCCAAGTCATCCACCCGCCGCCCGTGCCATCCACCCCCGACTGCGCCATTGCAGGTCAGCCCCGGTCATCTGCTTCTTGCATCTGCAGCCCTTGCTTGGACCTGTGAACAGCAAGGGGAGTAGAAGAAGGAAGGAATAGACGAAGGAAGGAACCTCCTTCTACGCTCCTTAAAGTATATTGACTGCTACTTAAATTTGTCTTGGGTGTTTGAAGGCCGTCTTGTCTTCACTTTGGCTGTCTTGGAGCCCGCATGCAGGGATTGAACGCATGAGAATGTGCCTTGACATCAATTTAATATATGTTGGCAGATGAGCGTGTGGAGGGAACGCTGGCGCCAGCCAACACGCCGATCGATCCAGAGCACGCTGCGCGCTCTGCGCCGCTGACCACATACCAGCTGATGCTCGCACACATCGTGGGCGGCTCCTATACATCGCCCACCGTCGGGCGGCCAGGCAGCCCGGTGCCTGCCCGATTGGGCAGCCCGGCCACGCCCCGCGGGCAGCGCGCTCGCAGCTACACTCCCTGCCTCCTGGCCACTCCTGCAGCTGGTATGCACATGACGGATATCTCTTACTGATACAACGGGATCAATGATGAAACGGCAAATCTTGTGCCCGTTTTTCTGAACAGAACTGCATGAGCAACATGGCAGGCATACTCCTCACAACCATGATGCAAAGAGGACAGTTGTCTATTACAGCAGAGAGGTAGGTAATTGCTCTGCTCAAGAAGTGATATGCTCAAGAAGGAAAAGGACTGTAGTCAAAAAGGCTCTGGGACTCTGCAGGCACGGTGCTGCGCACGCGCAGCCGCCTCGGCCCGGGCGGCTTGGCCGGCGCCATAGCGGCCGCACGCACGCCCGCGACGCTGCAGCGTCGGCCGCCGCGGACGCCGGCCACGGCGCGAGGCTTCCTTGTGACGCCCATCCAGCTGCGCGGCGGCTTTGGCGCGGCCGCGCGCGGCGGCACGCCTGGCACCGCGCTCAGCGTCGGCCGTGGCAGCCTCGAGTCCTGGCTCGCCCGCACCGGACTCAACGAGAAGGTGCGCATTCCCTCTCCAGCCTCTGTCCCAATCCAGCAACCCCAGCCATGTCTCAGATAAGATGTCTAGATCTTTGCATCTTGTGCTTCTTAAGAACCCCATCTCGGACAAGCAGACTGTAAGATTTCTCCTTCTCCATGGGACGATATATCAACTCGAATGCGCTTGCCGTAGATGTGCAGGCATGCTGCTTGCAATCTCCCACCTGACAATCCTCACGTACTGAGAAGCTTTCCCATCTTACGCTTCGCGGGACAGGGCCATAGATTCTAATGCAGGCATCTCTAGAAACCAGCAAATGCGCGCAGGTGGATTCGCCGGCGCGGGCGAGCTTGGAGGCGCTGTGGATGCGCGCGGGGCAGGCCGGGTCGCTACGGCTGGAGGTGGAGACCGTGCGCGTGGCCGAGCAGGAGAAGGCGCTGTCAGAGGCGCGCCAGCACCTGCAGCAGTGGGACTGCCTGGTGCGCGCATTCTTTTCCCTTGCGCATGCTTGGTCTGCCGCTGCACACCTTCGCAAAATGATATTTACAGCGACGTTCCATCATGGCGTCCTGCGATAGAAGACAGTCCAGACATGACAGAGGAACTGCAAGTCTTCAGCCTACTCTCCTCTCTCGAGTATGATGTAGCAACTTCAGCCAATCGTGCAAACAAGCACAACACATACCAGTTTCTTTGCCTTTCTTCCTCTGTCTTCCTCCATGCATCCTTTCGAGCGCGCCAATTCCCTTGACTGTGTAGATGCAGCTCTACCCGAGAGAGGCCAGAAAGCTATTCTCCTCTTTCTTGCTGTCCTGTATGTGGGGCATCATTCGAGGGTGGAGTGCTGATTTATCTAATCAGGCATCACACTGCAATAGAGGCAAGGTTCAGTGTCTCATTTCTTACACGAGTCCTTTATGGGACTGCGCAGATGCAGCACAACGCGAGCCTGGAGGCAGAGAACGCAGAGCTGCGCTCGGAGCTCGCAGCGATTGCGGCCGCGCGCGAGGCGGCCGAGTCGGCGCTGTTGCGCGCGTCGGCCGAGCGCGCCGTGGCGGCGGAGGCGGCTGCCGGGCAGCAGGTGCTGGCAGCGGCGGAAGCCGAGCGCTGCAAGACCACCGGGCTGCGCCTGCTGGAGCTCGCCGACCACGCTGCGCTTGTTGCCGCTGCCTATGAGGTGCCCGCCCTCATTTTATCTAGTCTTGTTACCAGTTCCCATTACATGTCTTTGTACCAAATCCCAATCCATGTCTTTGTGCCAATTTCCCAGTTCATGTGTTTGTCAGGTCTGTCTGGGAGAACTGGAAAGTAAACCTATCATTATTGGTAGGTGTTCAAGCTCCTACATGAAGTGAAGCTTTGTCTAATATTGCTGTTCCGGCCATTCAAACGTTTTGAAATATCTATTTATGTATGCACCTGAGACCGTATCAGAAACTCTAGCAAGCCATGACTCTAGCTTGGTGGGTCTGCATCACGACAGGACGAGAAGCAGGCGCTGTTGGAAGAGCTGACGGCGTCGCGGCAGCGGCTGGCGGCGGCGCAGGATGCGGCTGCATGCGCGCACAAATCGCCCGCCACATCAGACCGCCACCAGGCCGCCATAGAGGCCCAGCTGCATGACGCCAGGCGCGCACCTCATCTGCCTGTTACCTTTTTATATGATAATCCCTTGCAGTCCCTTAAGGCCCTGTTATTAAAAAAATACAGCGGCTGGAGTATCCTCCTGCCGTCATGCAACCATTAGCTCCAGGTTGCAATCATCAGAGGATCACATGCGTGAGGATGATCCAGCATACAGGTTACAAGAGGATTTATTTAGCAGATTGGACAGACTCTTTCAAATCACGAAACTCAGCTGGAACTCATTAACATGATGCAAGAGGCCTTGCTAGGGCAGCAATCGGCAGACATGAACCGCTGTTTCACATTTGCAACCTCACACCCTGGCCTGACGCGCATGCATTCTGCTGAAACATAGGTATGAGTACTCGGAGGCCATGGCGGCCTGTGAGGCTGCGCAGGAGGCGGCTGCAGCGGCTGCAGAGGAGAAGGCGCGGCTGCTGACCGAGCTGCAGGAGGCACGCGCGGCGCTCGCCGCAGCCGCCTCCGCGGCCGACACCGCCGGAGCTGCCCACGACGGCGAAGCCGCTTGCCTCGCCGCTCAGCTCAAGGTGGGTACTCCTATCCTGTGATACCAAGCATCACTTGATATAATCCTCACCTTGTAGGGGAGAGCGAGTTTTTGTCCAACAGAAGCACATCAATAGGAATCCGCATGTTTGCTTGCGGATGGGAAGGGCATAAAGCCCATGGAGGCCAGCAGTGAGCCGGTGGCCATGAACATAGGGATCACCACATGAAACTTTGCAGCCGAGGATGCTGCTTTGCCGACTACAAGCTGTGGGAAGGTTGAAGGCAACACTGACTTCATGCTAGTTCTTTCTGCGGCAGGAGGCCCACGAAGCGCTGTTTGAGCTGGAGATGGATGCGCTGGAGGCGCAGCGCATCACGCAGGAGACCCACGACATTCTGGCGCTCGATGACGCCCCAGAGCCCATTGTGAGCGCACCTCTCCCCACCATAACTTATGCAAAAGTATGCGTCTGTGCAGTGTGTCGGTGGGTCCAGGAAACAGGCGCTGGCATGCCAGCATGCACATTCGCTCATGGGTGAATTGTAGCATTATTTATGGGCATGGGCACCATGGGTGTTTTGATGGCTTATTGTTGCCCGCTTGCTGCAGGTGGCAAACGAGGCAGACATCAAGGAAATGCAACAGGTGCGCGCAGCAGCACAATTGTTCCCTTGTTTTCTGAACTGCTTGTTGCCCGAGATACACAGCATGTCGGTGGGTCAGCTTCCCTCCTGCCCACCTTGTTGAATTGGCAGCACCTAGTCAATACCTCTGTAGTTTGTGTGCTGCTTGCCACTTAGGGTTCCCGCAGCATGTGGGCGATACAGATACCCTGGTGGCCATACTGTTGAATGCACAGGCTGGGTTGCGCGTGCATTCAGGTAGTGGAGGCGGCGAGTGACGCGAACAAGGCATATGAGGAGGAGAATGAGCGTCTGCGCGAGGAGCTGGAAGCCGCGCAGGAGCAGCTGGCCGCAGTGAAGCACCAGCAGGCCAGCCTCACCACGGTACATTACATAATATCACCCTCTTCCGCAGTAACAGTGTCAGTGCTCTCCTCAGGCTGCTTGCATGTTGACAAGGAAGGGTGCTGGAAGAATAGATCCCCATCTTTCTGGCATCAAGACTGCTGATATACCTGCATATCGTGTGGTGATGTGAAGTGCTGTCCCATTGACTGGGGCCTTTCTGGACTTCTCCAAGCGTCTCTTGCATGTCACAGCCATACACACCATCAGACATCTCATGGCGGCTGCCTGAGTGGGGTGTTACTTTGTTGATGTGGGTGCTCCTGAAGTCATCATCCGGCAAAGTGTTGAGGCTTGTTGTGCAGGCGGAGCAGACTGAGGCAGATGGCAATGTCAGCACGGGAGGCAACGCCACGGTGCTGGCAGCACAGGAGCAGGAAGATGATGAGTCAACCCCGACTAAGCGCCCCAGTGAGACAGCGGCGCTGGTGAGCGCGGCTGCTGCGGCCCACGCGGCGCCTGTGACATTCTTCGGCTCCCACCGCGTCTTCCTGGGACCTCGCACTGCCGGTGAGACAATTGATTTCCTCTCTGGATTTGTACCATTGCAGTAATTGACTGACAGCTACATAGTTCATCAGCCACTGTTGTGGCCAAACAGCCACTTCACCTTTAATACCTGACATAATGCCATGGCCTGCATTGATCAGAGATGCACGGGCTTCACACCAGCCCCAGCTATTAAGGTGGAAAGTACTGGGTCTTTTTCTCTCTTCTCCCTATTGCTGGAAGAATGCAGGGGACTAAAATATCTAACACTTTGGATTGACGGGTGTGTGTTTGCGCTCCTTGCAGATGTCCTCGCGGCCAGCACGGCAGCTGCAGGGCCGGTGGCGTCGGTTCCGCGGCGGCAGGCTACGCCGCAGAGCGCCAGCCCTGTGGCCGCCTGGTGCACAGTCACCGACCGCCTACGCCGCCTGCGAGCCGACCTCGAGGTGACTCACCATGTCTTTCTTTTTAAAGACATCTGCAGTTCTCCTAATTTAAACTCCCATCTCTCCAATGAACCTCTGCTGTGCACTCTTCTTTTTGTTTCTGTGATGTCAGATCACATGTGGATCACTGCTGGACATCCTCTGTGTGGCCCCTTTGACTTGAGCAGTTGCGGCAATCGCTCTGCAGGTTGCAGCGTATGGGTCCTGCATCAGTAGCAACTCAAACATTGCATATCATGTGGTGTCCGCCATCGAGCAGTGCTGCCCTGCGTTGAGAGTGAATTTTTGAACTACCATGCTGAGATCCATTTGGCCCGCCTGTCCAGGACACGAGCAACACGATGCACCTGCTGCGCTCGGCGCAAAAGGTCCCGCTGCCGCTGCCGGCGCCTGAGCAGGAAGCGGCTGAAAGCCTCAGCCTGGAGCTGATTGCACTTGTGCCCGAGACAGAACCCGCTGCCGAGCTGTCACCTGTCAGCAAGGCAGCGCCTGAGGTCCCGCCAGTGATCAAGGTGGGCGGCTGCCATAGCGCTGAAGTCTCTATTGCTTAGCGGCTGCAAATCGAGTACAGCTCACCTGGATCTTATCCCTTCTTTCCTGTTCTGGGATCACTGTGATTGTGCGGCTGGGGTGCCTACGGAATTCTGCCAGTGATTGGCTCCAGACAATGTGAAGTTTACGGCAGGCATGAAGTTTTACCAAGCTGACGTGTTCTTCTCCCGGCCACAGGCTGCATCGCCAGACCCTGCCGAGCAGCCAAGCAGTGAGGCGGAGGACCAAGCAGCGGCTGAGGCAGTGGCAAGGGTGGATGAGCGGCAGCGGGAGGAGACACCCGAAGCGGCTGCCGAGCGCATCCAGCTTGTGCTGCGCATCGGCCACCTCACACCCCCACCGGTAATTTTCTCACGCCCCTCCACCTGCCCCTTTCCTGCCCCTTTCACATGCACACACAGGGGACTCCGAATTGATTTAGAGTCCCCTGGCACACATGCTTGAAGCAGAATTTGAGAACTCTCTGTGTGGTGTGATGAAGCTAACATAATGCTCTGAGTAAGTTGAGGCACGACATGCTTGGAAGTCGTCACAGTATGTGACACGCTGGCATGTACGGCATGCTGGCAATGGCGGGTCCCTGTTTTACTCCTCCTGGGATCAAGCTTGTCAGTCCTGCACATGATGCTCATGAGTTGATTGAGGGTGTCTGTTGCATGAGAAGGAAGTAAATGCATGCGCAGAACTGATGACGTTACTCTGATTTTTTGTTGTAGGAGGAGACTGAGGCATGCACGCCCGAGCCCAAAAGGAAGGCGCCGGTCCGCGAGGAAGCAGAGACCTCACCGGAGATGGACACCCCGGTGCAGCAGCCGCGCTTCGGCCTCTGGGTGCGACGCTCCTCCAACCCACAATCACATCCAAATTTTAGACCAGTGCGATGATTGCAGTGTGCAGCTGGGCTCAAGCTTCTTTTCGGTCATTGGGTGCGTGCATGCTTACAGCGCGCAGCCTTAGTGAGCCGTCAGCAAGGCTCTGCATTGGGATAAATGCTGTGAATTGTCCTGAAAGTGGAGTTGGAAGAGAAGTAGACAAAACCATGAGGATCACAGACGTGCCTCCTGTTGCACTCCAGACCAATCATGAGCTTTCAGAAGATGTGTGAAACTCAGCGAGGAATGTGGCCTTGCAGGGGAGGCGCGGCGGAGCGCGCAAGAAGGCCAGTGCATCGGAGGAGCGCGAGTTCCGGCGGCGAGCGGCCGCGCTCAAAATCCGCATCAGCCCCTACTTCAATCGCCGCCGGGACGCCACCGAAGCAGAATGACATCAGCCAATATCATGAATTTAAGATTGGTTTCTCATACCTAGGGATCCGCGTGCCTGCAAGTGCGTGTGTGTGCGAGTCTCAGACTCTGAGAATGTTGCGCACTGCATGGAGAGGCAACCCATGCAACATTAGGGTGGCTCCAGGATGATAGCCTGTGTGTTGATGTTGCTGCTCTTGAAATGTTTCAAAGGACTCCAATCAGATATCAGGACAGATTATGCGCATGACAGCAAACTTGCGCAATTTTGCCGTGTACATTTGACAGAAACTTGGGCTCAAGAATGCCCTGGGATGCATGAAAGCGTAAAGGATGTACAGGCACACCAGCGTTTTTGACCCCAAGGCCAGACGATCTCAGTTTGTATATAGATCTTTGAAAGAAGAGGTGCTGTAAGACTTACAATGAAAGTAGCTCCTGATATGCAAGCATTGTGGGAATCTTATGCAGGCAGGGACGTTCCTGCTAAGTAGTAACAGTCATTGCCGAATCCAGTTTACAAGGCCTACTGCCAAAGTATACATGCGCCACATCAGCAACTGGTTCTGTGGCAAACCTTTCAAATCATTCCAGGTTTCCTTCACTTATTGTACAATCTAATACTGGCTTGCCACCCCTAAACCAGGACCTTATAGGCTGTATGGTGGCCACAGCAAAAGCTTTTGTTGACAAGCTTTGAAATACGCAGTTCATAAGTATACAGCTGTAGTGTGATGAGCGTTTGCAAGCAATACTTTCTTACTAAGCATTCATGTGTTGCTGCGAGTCAGAGACTCCACAAACCCCAGACACCGACAATATGGATTCAAAGGAGACGCGCCCGTCATGATATCAATCTATCTAATTTGAACGCACAAAGAATTTATCCTAGATGAGCGACTTCTGATTTGCCGGGGACGTGGGCTGCGAGGGGGGCTTCTGCGTAAAAGGCACCGGCTGCAGGCCGCGCGGCGGAGGCGCCAATTTTGGCGCCAGCGGACCAGCGGCCGGCCGCAGCTGCGGCGCGCCAAAGAAGTCGTCCAGCTGCGCGACGGCGTTCCCGCTCCCGGCAGACAGCGGCGTCGCCGCCCCTGGGAAGCCCAGGCCCCCTGGAACATGCACAGCTATCATGCTCCAGGACCCTGAAATACTCTGGATACTCCAAACTGAAGGACTAAAAGTATCTGATCTAAATCTGCAGGATTCAAACACACCTGCCTGACCTCTAGGTGGGGACAAGCTAGCAAATGACATAAAAGCAGGCCTGAAAAGACATGCCTAGCTTGTTCTGAGGAGCTCTCAATCATACTGATATCTAAGCATTTCCATTATTATCCAGAAAATCAACCAGTTGGCTGGAGCAAGGCCGAAATGATACTGAAGTAGCGCCCACTCAAAAATAAGTGCATGTGGTGCTATTGATGCTGGGGTGAGTGGGTACCTGAGCTCTGAGGGGTGAAGCTGGCCAGGCCGCCGATCTCCAGCTGCGGGTCTTTCCAGGTCGGGTCCTTGAACAGGTCGTCATCGTTTGACGCTGCCGACGCCACGCCTGCAAACCAGACACAGTCAACCCTCATTCCAACTCTGCAGAGCACACAGGCAGCTTGCTGCATGAGGCGGCAAGCAATCGAGACACTTGCAGTGTACACAATCTGCCGCTGTGTTTCTTCCTTCACACCCCACTAATTTGCCAGAGAGCAGGCAACTTGCAGTAATTGACTTAGGTTTGTAACATAATTCTAAGCTGTCCTGCACGAAATATACAAACCAACAGATGGGGATCAACAAAGCTCCTCACCGGCCACGCTCCCAGAGCCCATCCAGTCCAGCGGGTCTCCAATAGTAGTAGCAAATGCGCTGCCAGTCCCATTGCCCAGCGAGCTCCTGCCTGCAGCAGGCCTGCTGCCCATTGAGGCCCCTCCCGAAGCCCAGCCGTCCAGGCCGCCGCTGCCGCCCGCCGAGGAGGCAGCTGCCGGGAAGCTTCCCGGCGGCTTCACCGCCAGCTGGCCGGACCCAGCCTGCATAGGTCTCTGCGCTGCGCTGAGCTGTGCTGCAGGTGCATTCACCGGTGCTCCAATCCATGACGGCAGAGACGAGGACTCTCCAGACTGCGACCCATTGGACGAGGCAGTTCTGCCCATTGCCGGGGGCTTGCCGGGGGGCCCGGTACTGGCTGCGCCGCTGCCGGCGCGCATCGGCGCGGACACGGGATTGCTGAAGGAGGATGTGCGGCGCTGGCCGGGGCCCGGCTGGGGGGCCGCGGCGGCCGCAGCTGTGGAGCTGGCAGGGGTTGAGGTGGAGGAGGCCCGGGCGGTGCGCGCGGCCGGCGGCGCGTCTTCAAAGTCTCCGGCGCGCGCGACCTCGATGCTGTCCAGCAGCTGTTTCACCGTCCTGCAGAGCGCGTGACAACTTTGAATATGATTGTCACACCGGTGGCAGCTTCTGTAAGGGCGGAGCGCAGATTATTGTTTGTTCGGATGCAGCAGCGGCAACTGGGTGCATGATGTATGAAATGGTAAAAGGAGTTGCAGCAGGTAAGCGTTGAAAACTGAAGTATACATGAGGAGATGGTGGCTGCATCTGGATCAGGACAAAAAAATATCCATGGAGTCCGACTCGTCTCTGTCTCCTTCTCCCTAGACGAAAGAACGAACAGGTAAAGAAGAACAGGTCTCCACGGATGATTCCTGTCCTCTAAAAATACACACAGGTTCCGAACATTCTCAGTTTGCCCAGTATAGGGTATCTAGGAGGAGAGAAGGGGCGCGCACTGCAGCGCGGCGGCAAAATGGCCGGGGGAGAGCGAGGGTGATGTCAGCAGTGGCGTCAGCACCGGCAGCACCTTCTCGGCCGCCAGCTCAGCGCCCCACTGGTGCGCGAGTGCGCTGCCCAGCACCAGGCAGCCAGATACCGTCCCCGGGCTGCGGTCCACCGCCGTCACCTGCGCCATGTCAGCGGATTAGGCACCTACCATGGATATTCGACATGTGCCAGCACCTGCCGGCGTCATAGGGGCTCAACAGCACCACCAGTGCTTCTGCTCCGGCAGACCAGGCGCCAGAGGGCACAGGCCATCCACATGCAGCCTTCAATCTTCAGCGATTCGTGTTTCCAAGCGACCAGCATGCTTACAACCACAGATGACTGATGGCCTAAAAGAAGCTCCCGCTGCCTATAACAGAGCCATGCGGGGTGCATGCCTCACCTGACTCACCTTATGGATGGTAGCGAGGGAGTGCAGAGAATGTCCATAAGGCAGGCAGCACCAAAATTTCTTGGACGCTATGCGATGGGAGCCAATGAGTCATCACCAACAACTTATCACCAGGTCAAAGATCGAGGGCCGCCCACCTTGTGGATGGTGGAGAGGGATCGCAGCGCGTGGTCCTTGGGCAGCCGGGCGGCCAGTGCTGCGAGCGCAGAGAGGGCCGCCACGCGCACGCCAGCATTGGTGGTGGCCAGGCAGAGCTGGTTGATGCGCGGCACCAGATCTGTCTCCACCACTGACAGATCCGCACGCTCGGCCACCTTGGGCACGCGCTTCAGCATCTCTTCCTGACACCTCGGCTCCCCTGGACGAGAGCAGGGGGCCACATTCGAATGGAGAAGGCCAAGGTCACATATTGCGCGGTGACGATAGAAACTAGTAGCTGGGAAGTCATTAGTAAAAGTGAAGAATGTTGCATGCCCCAATCGAGCAAAGGGCCATGCTATTCAGGCACCAGTCCTCCTTATTCAGTTTGACACAGCTTGGGAATCAGGAGCTTCGTTGTGAAGCTCAGGATGCCCATGCGTGTGCATGCAAAGGAGAAAGACTGACCTTCCCATTGTTGACATGGTGACCTGTTGAGAGTCATGCAATGCAGGGATCAAGGGCTCTGATCTTTGCCAGGAGAGAACCTTTCGTTCGAATTGCCTACTCCCCGCCAAAACCCATAAGCCAAGATCTGCAGTGTCAAGCAGAGAATGCGCGCACCCTGGTCTGCGGCGCGGCATAGCAGCGGCAGAATGACTCGGGTGACAGGATCACGCGGCAGCCGCGCTGCAAACACGTCAGCGTTGCGCGTCAGCAGCAGCAGGGCGTCCCCCTTTGCGGAGCCGCAAAGTGAGGTCATCTGTGGGAAGAAGACCTCCTCAAAGTCCTGCGCATGGATGCACAAAAAACTCAAATTTTCATGTTTTCCCTTATTTGACCTCTCACAAACCTGCAAGATGGCCATTCAGGGCTCTTATGCAGAATGCAGAGGACCTGAGCATGCATGGCTTACTTTTGCCATATTCCAGCATCACTTGCAGACACCCCAGAAGCAGACCTTCTCTCAGACATGCAGGAGCGAAATGATGAGAGGTAAGTGTGGCATAGGAGCATTTGAAATTTTGAACGGGATGCCGCATACAAGCAGAAGAGAATTGAGAAGGGAGAGCGGCACAAGAGCAGAAAGATTAATATAAAAGTACAGGAGGACATCAAACCTGCGTGGCCTGCTGCTCGAGCATGGCTAGCAGCAGCGGCAGCAGCACGGGCTGCAGCGCCTCGGTGCGCGCCTCGGCCAGCAGCGGCGGCAGCATGCGGAATTTCACCACGCGCGCATCCACGCGTGGCCAGATCGAGCCCATGTCCTTCAGAAATGCGGCCTTCTGCAGGTTGTCGCGCTGAATCATGGTGTCCAGGAAGCGCACCGCCCTCAGCAGCATGTCCTCCTGTCATGTGCACACCAAATGCCGTTCCTATAAGTATCAACAACCCATGCCAATTCCCTGATGAAACCCCATCGGACAGGATACCCTTCAGGACCCCTACCAAACTCTTTTTCTATCGGCCTGACTGAGCGGAAGTACTGTAATAGACCCATGCAGATTTTGGGTTGCCGGATACCAAGAATCGTGCACGTGCCTCCCCACCATGAAGGTTCTCTACCACGCATTGTAAAGCATGCCCAGGGACCAAGAATAGCTCACGGCTCTCCATGAACATGGATACCCCTTTAAGGGGCACAAAGATCCCTGCAACACCCTGACTTTGTAATATCCTCTGCAATGGCAGCCAGCGTGTTCCTGCGCCGGCTGCCGCCCCGGCTACCGCCCCGGCTTACCCCTGCATGCACAAGAGAAAGGAGGCACCTGGAAGTAGCCGGCAGCAGTGAAGGAGATGGCGGGGGGCCGCAGGGAGGGGCTCTGCGCGAGCATGGCCTGGAAGGTGGGCCGCAGTGACACGGGCGCGCCCTCCATTGGCGCCTGGTGCAGCGATGCCACGCGGCCGTTGTAGTCGTCCAGGTCAAACTGCACCGGCAGCAGCGCCTTTCCCGCCAACACCTCGTATGCAAACGCGGCTGCACGGTGCACACACAACATGATCTATTGATCCACTGTTCAAATCACAGCTGTTAACACCCATTGTACCAACGATGAATTTTTTGGAAACTCTGGCTCTGGATAGGCAATAAGCAGGGGAGTGTCAAGCATGTTCTTGGTGATCGCAGATAGAACACGATGTCTCGAAGCATGGCTACACATGCCAGGGCCGTGGCGATCTCATGTTGCAGCAGAAGGTTTGACGGGAATTGCAAGGCAAGGGCCAGCACTGGCGTGGGAAATCACCCAGTGAGAAGATGTCGGCAGCAGTGCTGATGCTGGTTGCGGCGTTCTGGCCGTCAGCGTTGGCAAGCTCCGGCGCAACATATGCCAGGGGCGGCTGCGACCACCAGGAACTTCATAAACAAAAAATGCAAATGCGTTGGATTGTCTGTAGATCAAGAAACACGGTGGCCCAAGAAAATCACAGGAAGAACAGATAGGGCGTTTCGGAGTGGGTCTCATTACACACATTGTCACTCCAACAATGCAGCAAATTATAATGCAGTGAATATGACAGCTGCTCTAACTAAGTATACATAGGTTGATGTAAATATCTTTCTGTCTGTCGTCTGCCAGCCTTGCCAATCCCTGCTTCGTACAGTACATATTTCCACCACATACAGAGAATAAAAAAAGGCACAGGAGGCTGTGTGAGGGCTGCAGACCTGCTGGTAGCGCATGAAGCGCTCCATGGAGGGGTCCCTGTAGGACACAGGGATCACTCCGACGGTGTCAGCCGTGATAAATGCAGGGCTCGACAGTGAGAGGCCCCCCAATTTCCAGGCGCCCATACTTGTGATGAAGACTGTGTGCGGGCACAGCGCCCTGTGCACCTGGTTTGCCTCCGTGTGCAGGAAGTGCAGCCCGTCTGCCACCTGCCAATCACAAGCCAAGTGCATCAGAGGCGAAATGGAGGCATGTGACTCAGTCTGATCAGCGTACTTGCTCTCATGTCAAGAGTGCAGAGCCCCTGCTGCAGCAGCAATCAAGACTGTTGACCACTCAGTTTGACCAGAAAGCCATTTTTATGCAATACAGCATGGCACTGCCTGCTGTACCTCTGCGAACCCCTGTGATTACGGAGGTGTCCATCCTCGTCCTGCACCAGGTCCTCCTTGACAAGCTATGATAACAAACTCTTAGGTCCGCTCACCTGCAGCAGGCCGGCCTTGATCTCCAGCTCGGACAGGCGGGTGTCCCTGCGCGCATCAGCGGCCGCCGGCGGCAGCGTGGCAAAGCGCGCCAGCAGATCCGCCGCAGATGCGAAGATGGGCTCCGTGACTAATAACAGCTGCGTGCGCGTCTCCTCCAATGACTCCACCACCTGCAGAGTCAGTATAGGAGACCGATTTTGTAGGCTGGATTTGCATGACTGTAACAAATGCTCCTGTAAAGAGCACCGGCACCCATGCCCCGGTCCTGCGGATTGCCGCTGATGCCTGGAGAAAAGGTTGCATTTTTCAGATTGGGTGTAAACCCTGGCCTTCAAAGGAACACAGGTGGGAGACGCACTAGCAAAGGGCTGCCAGAACAGGGCCAATAATGCAAGACAGAACAGAACTTTCAAGGGAGGGCGCTTGTCGTGGGCTTTAGGATGCATGCAGATGCTTGTGCAGGGGAATCTGACCTTGACAATGGCCGGGTGCTTGAGGCGAGTGAGGCCGCTGGCATCCCTGCGAGCTGTCTCTGCTGCAGCCTCGATCTCTGCAGGGCTGGCGCCTGCCTCTGCCATCGACCGCTTGTCCAGGATCCATATGCTGACCGCTGGGTGCGCCACACCTGCTTACCATGCGACCTGTCTACGTCGGATAATGAGGATGGAAAGTTGATAAGTTTATGTCTTGTGTTGTTGCTGACGAGATTGTACACGCAATGGGCATGCGATGCTGCAGGATGGGTCACGCAAGGTAGCACCTTGGACTGAGGCTGGCATCACATTTGTATGGATGGCGCACGCCATGCTTGCCTGATTAATGGCACAAATGCACATGATGCCTAGGTGCACGAAAAGATGCCAATCCCACCTTCTTTCTTCGCTTTGGCAGAGTAAACTTTCCAGCATCCGTTCAGTCCACCTGTTGCCGTCTGACCCTGCAGGGAGTACTCTCGGAGCGCCTTTGGCGTACCAGTCACCTGTTTCCAGCACCAACAAGGTCAGTCCAGTGAGTGCCCTCGCTGCTTGTGCGACAGATCTAAACAACCAACTTTGCAGATCCTGTAAAACGCACCGATGCACCGAAGTCCCTCGCACTTGATGAGGCCGATTGAACGACCTGTCCGAGAGCATTTTTGATCGAAGCAAAGTTCATCTGACGGGAACCCTCTGTCAACTTCAAATTGTCAAACACATGCCAAGTACCACCACCTTCATACTTCTCACTAACAGATGTTACGATATTGACAAGACTAAACTACTTCACTCTCAAAACTTTTTGATTCGATAGTATCCAAATTCGAAGTGCTCTACTGTCAGATCGATATCGCATGTCTAGTGTGGGAGTGACAACAGGCCTGGCCAGTTTTGGCCCCAACCTGGCATGCAAAGTGCAGATTTCTCCTCAATCGCTCTTGTATCCAGGAAGAAAGTACACCTGTAGTGCTTGTGGGTGCATTTTGCAGCATTTGGTAGAGAAACCAGGTCGATGTGTCTGTGTTAATCACATATGTAACACGATGGATTGGTGTGTCTTAGGTGATATCGCTGGATGTTCATATCCGTAACAAACAGAGTTGAAATAGATATATATGCTGGCGTTTAATGTAGGATCCTAACAGGCGAATCGGGGTATCCTTGTTTCAGCATGGAAGATAGCTCTGGCCTAGAAGTGAGCTTTGAGGCAGCAGCTGCCCATGTAGCATCGATTGCAGGCACTGAAAATTTACAGAGCGATTCCTTGCTGCAATTGTATGGCCTATACAAGCAGGCGACCAGCGGTCCCTGCATTTCCTTTCGGCCATCCTTCTTTGACAGGAAGGCGAGGTCAAAATGGTGAGTGATCTTGGAGCCACATGCCCTGACAGTATCTCATGATGTCCTTTATCGAGATCCCGTGGAGCTTGCTGCATCATCCCATCCCTTTGAGCCGCTGCAATATGGAAACCTTTCTGTTTGGAGCACCAGACTCACTTCTGTCTTCTTCAGGGCAGCTTGGAAGCTACTGGAGGACATGCCGGCAGACCAGGCACAGCAGGAGTATGTTGACCTGGTCGACTCCCTCTGCCCCGGCTGGCAGGAACAAGGCACTGACAAGCCTGCCACAGGCGGTCCTGGTGGACCTGTCTTCAGCTCGCTCGTCAACAGCATGGAGGATAGCCAAACAGGCCCGGTAATTGCACACACCCCATCTGTCTGATTTTGGGAGCTGCAAGGGCATGCACCAGATCTTCTGCATGCACACTGGCATGCAGGACCGATTGCTTTCCATGTGGATGGCTGCTGGCAGTGGCCTTGATGCATGTGGCACAGTCTGCATCTCATATGAGTGATATGCTGAAGCTTTTTGTGTGTCTTGCGGTCAGCCCCTGGGGAGCTTGCATCTGCTTGCAAGCGAGGGCGATGTGGCGGCAGTGAGTTTCCTGCTGGACAATGGAGCTGACGTGGACTCGCGCGATGCTGAGGGCTGCACTGCGCTGCACTGGGCGGCTGACCGCGGCTCCTTGGAGGTAGGCCCACAATATTGCCTTGACAATGTTGCTTTATTTGTGTCAGGTGGTGTCATTGTATGTGTCTTGGAAATGTGCATGCACCTGCACGTTGCGTGGACGTGCTGAATAGGAGCACTTCCAATATCATTTATTTTAGAAGGAACACTTGCTGATATTTGTCCTGAGGCTGTATCTTGGTAGAGCAACTTTGAGGGTGAGTACAGTAGTACAATGTAGGGGTGGTCTGGCTGTGTGCAGGTAGTCCAATTGCTGTTGGAAAGGGGCGCTGCGGTCAATGCACAGGACACAGACGGGCAGACGCCGCTGCACTATGCAGCGCTGAATGACCAGCGACAGGTGTGCCTCCTTCCAACGTTACCCTTGCAAAAATTTGATTGGGGGACCTCACTGTTGCTATGATGCACAGCGTGTTGTGGCAAGAGTACCAAACCAATCCTCCCTTCAATGCGCCCCAGGTCTGCTCAGCGCTCCTGTCTGGAGGGGCCGATTCATCCATCAGGGATCACGCAGGAAAATTGCCGCAGGAACTTGATGAGAACATCAGCAGCTGGGACATTTGGCCTGTTGTCCAATAGATGAACTAGAGTGGCAGCACATGGACCTTGTATCCTGTTAGGAATGTCTTAGTGTTTCAGCATTCATCGCCATGCGATTTTGCTGGTGCTCCGAATTGCCCAGCATCCATTTCTACATTGGATTTGGGCAGGCTACAGACTGTGGACGCACTTTGGCGAGCACCTCTGTAGTGTTGGGCGTACTCAATATTAATTGTCTTGGAGAAGCCCCAGGTGGATTCAGCCAGGTGACTGTATCGTGATTTCAGATTTGGAGCTGGTAGCTTAGTCTTGCGTAAAAAATGCTTGTGATCACATGATGTCTCCTTCTGATTGAAGCTGCTGAAGCTGAGCACATGAAGCTGAAGCTGTGCTCTCTAACATGACCATTGTGGCGGTTTGTGAGTGCAGTTATTTACAGACTTGAGGTCAATGCAGCCTGGAATGCAGAATGGAAATTTGAGCTGCATGTCATAATAGAAAGAGAAATGCAAACATTAGAGCAGAGCGAGCGCGAGGGAGTAAGGAGAAAGGGCTGCCTTGCAGCGTTAATGCAACGTGTGCAAGATATAAGACACCTCTGGTCCTGAGCAGAATTAATCACATTGCATACACGCGGTCAAGTATGGCTGTCATAAACGTCTGGACAAGCAGACAAGTCAGCCAAGCTCAACCTGCAGCACTGTTGACCGATATCCTGTACCCTGAGGTCAAGTGCAACGGTTGCAACCAAGTGGGGATCTCTTCGAGTGCCCGCCTTGTGCAAGGAATCTCCCTGACGCATGCGCGTGAAACTTCCACTGAATAGAGTTGAAGGCAATTCTCCCATTCCTACTCCTAGAGAACCTGCAGCGCTGCGCATGAATTTGCATCTGTGCCAGCTTGGCTGCTGGCAGTGATGGGCCACTGGCAATTGCAAAAAGATTATAGCCAATGATACCCACTGATCAGCCAGATATTCAAATTGTTGAACCCACTGTAAAGGTGCACCAGCACAGAGCCACTGGTAAGGTTGGCAAGCAAGAAGAAAACACAACCGCCTTGGTCTTGTCAGCACTAAAACCATTCCTGTCTGCTCACATTATTCGGCAGCAGCATCAAGCAGGCGTTGCAGGCCATCAGGGGTAGTGGATAGCAAAGTAAAGTCATCAGCATAGCCCAAATCAGGAACACATGCACCAGTACGCAAAGGCGGGCCGGCCCCAGGACATCTGTGCAACAAGTGCCTGTGCAATCCATCAGCAAACAAGCCAAACAGGGTGGGGCTCAAAGGGCCACCCTGCTTCAACCCAGTCTCAGAGGGCAGACTCATGGCGGGGGCCTGTCCCCAATCTTGACTGCCACCGTGGAATTTGCATTCAAGGACTGAATGGCTTTAAGCATGCGGCCACCAATGCCCAGACGTCGCAGAGCCTCCCAAAGCAATGACCTGTTGACTCTATCATATGCACCCTTCAGATCAAGGAAACAACAACACAGGGGCTTTTGGGCAGCACTTTGCCTATCTATAAAACTTTTACAATAAAAGGCTGCAAGGTGAATAACTGGTGGGCAATGGAGAGCTTAGGCCTAAAGCCAGCCTGAGTGTCTGCGCGCAGCCCAACACCCTCTGTATACCTGAGAAGCCGAGCATTTCAAATGTTGGCATACAGGCGCATGCATCATATGATGGGCTCAGTCACTGCAACGGGCCTGTAATTTTACGTGTCTAATCTGCTGCCTTTCTTATTAATATTATTTTATTATTACACGCTTTTCCTGCCGAAAGCAAGGTGCGTCTGCAGACACCTTTCTTATGCACAGGGGTAATCAGACTACCATTCACAGGGGTACTTTCTGCCCAGCCACAAAGGCAGAGTTCAACACAGCAACCAGCGAGAAGGAATCGTGCTGGTAATGTTGGCATGGGTCCCCTCTGTCAAATGCCACATGGCTTGTGCACCCGATGGCGCAGCAGACACCCCCCGCCGGACAGGAGAAGCAGAAAATATCAAAAGGGAAGCTGCCATGAAGCTGACTGAAAAAAAAGACCAGCAGATACTTTTGGGAGCAAAATATCTCTCGATATTTTGTGAGATCATTCTTGGCACAAAATTCTGAAATAACGCTGAGCGTGTGTTGCCAAACACCACTTGCTTTGGCCGCTTTTCCTCGAGTGAGTGGTGGTTCACACACATCAATGCGGAGGCGACCACATCGACTCAAGACGTCGAGTCCAGCGGTGATCTTGACGACCATGAATTGAATACCTCTCTGTGCTTTTGCTGGAATGTCTGAAATGTGCCGGTAGCCTGCCTCTGCCAATACATTTGTCCAAACTTCAGGGGTCCCAGCCTCGTCTGAGCTGAGCTCTTGCACTTGCCTCACGAATGATATCAATATCGTCTGAAAGGGTGAGTTGATCCTCTTGGGGTGTTGAATTCTGCGACCGCTCTTCGCCTGTTTCCCTCACATGGACTTGCCGATGTGATTGTCGGTCACCATGGCCCGTGCACACCACCAGTACCTGGCTATGTTCACTCGTACCTGTGTAGACAGGTGTCATTCCCACGAAATGTTGATTGATTCCACACTTCAAGAAGAGTCTGTGAGCATCGCCTGATATGCGGCATCAGGAAGGAACGGCCGATGCAGTAGGAAGATATGAGTCCCAACGTAGTGGATGTCAATTGTACAGGTACAGAAGTCGATTGGGGAGAAGGTGTCTGCTCCAAGCCAATTCTCAGCGCAGCTGGTCGATGCAAAGTCAACAACTCTGCAAGAAGTCAGGTGAGCAGTCAGTAGGCATTTTGCAGATGTGCCACATTTTGATCATTGTTTTGTGTTTCCGGTTGTCACTATGATGCCCAGCAGCAACATATTTCCTATGTGCCCTCATTGGCTGTCCTTGCTGGGTGCGCACCTGATCTGCTGGGCTTCATACAATGCTTTGCACCTAACCTTGCTTTGCACTCGATCTTGGAGGCTGCCTTGGAGTCTCAGCGTTGCCAACTGGCAGGGTTATTATGTCAGACAAGCCTCGTCTCAGCCGCTAATTCATGCCCATCAATCACAAGCCATTCTCGGACAGAAGCCAAGCCAGCCTCAGATACAAGCAGCTACTGATGTGCCTGCAGGTACATGCTAGGTTTGCAGCGACTTCTATTCTCGGACGCCTACCTGGAGGCTTGCTTCCGAGAGCACTGGGCTGCCAGCTCACGAACATTACTAAATCTACTGTCACTGCTCACATTGGTCATGTGGGCGGTGGCCACATGGAATGTACACACCCACTGCAAGTGGTCGCGCTTCCTCTGCCGCACACTGGAGGTCATCTGCGCATGTGGCGTGGCCGGCCATGCCTACATCCAGTACCAGCTGAGGAGGCATCCCAGTGCGCTCCTTTCCTGGCACACGGCCTACTTGCCGATCCATGACAGCCACTGCATACTCTCGCGTTTGGTAATATTCATCCTGATTAAAGAATTCACAAATAAATTTCCTGTGCATTGTGGATCAGTGGTGACACTTTTCCATGCCTTGCGTGTTGAGTTGAATTGAGTGCTGTAGGTGTTTCTGTATGAGTCTGGATTGGCATGCAGGGTGGCACGTAGTGGAGATAAACAAGGCGTATGCGCTGCTTGCGGACCTTGTGGCGTCCATGGTGTTCCTTTTGTTGGTGGAGGATTGGAAGGAGGTGCCAGGAGGCACACATGACTGGATGTACAGCTGCCACGGCTGGGCCATTCTCTTTCTGCAGGTCTGCCCTACTCCTCTGCACCTCCTATCTCAACACCTTTAATGTGGGAGGGGGTCCTCTTCTGACTGCATTGACATCATGACTACACTGGAAACAAGTGAATTCTCCTGGACTGCAACTGTAGGCAAATCTTTTTGTTGGGGTACAGCTCGGGCCTCTGCTGATGCATTAATTTGGCACCCACACATGCTCTATCTGTCCCCCTTGCATCCTGAGAGTAAGCCAAAGTGTCAGGTCCCAGGAATGACTTGCATCAGGCAAGGCCTTGCAGCATCTGCACGATTCTTGAAGGCACTCCTACTGCTTTGCTCCTGTCACAATGGCCCCGTCACAGGAGTCCTGTGGCGCAAGCTGCAGCTTAGTCACCCTCCCAGCATGTGCGCGCAGGTGACGACGGTGAGCGCGTTCCACCTGCACCTGCTGAACCTGCTGGCCTACTGCTTCGTGGAGGCCTTTCTGGTGCACGAATTCGGCTGGACCGCATTTGTGCGCGGCGGCTTCAGGCACCTTCTGGCGGTTGTGGCTCTGTGCGGCGCGCTCCCCCTGGCCGTCAACGCCAGCATCGAGATGCAGAGCCGGCGAGATTTCTTGCGCCGGAATCGGGCCCACCCCGTTGCGCGCCGTGAGTGGTTGCGATCTAACTAGTGAGTGGCCTGCCTGTACCGTAATGACTACGTGGACACCTGTGCCCCTGTTATGCGATTGCTGTGTCAAAATCACCTGGAGGGCGGCGCTGCTCTCTGTGGTGAGTGTGTACCAGCTGTTGGCATGCAGCCCGCTTAATGGAGCACTATTAACAGGCAAGTTGTTGGTGCTGCCTTGTATCACCTGTACCATCTGCTCGCATGCAGTCTGCATGCAACATGTGGGCCGTTCCCTCGGGTGCTACTGGAGTGCGTTCTGCATTGCCTGCAGCAGCTGCTCGCATGCAGAGCCTGCATGACGGCACATGCAGGCTACCCACAGTGGGCAGAGGAGGAAGAAGTGTTGCTTTGCTGGCAAACTCAAAATGGGGAACAATCTGAGCTGGAGTTGAAGTGGGTCCATGCTGCTGGGCTGCGAAACAAGTAACATTCTGTTGATAGAATGCTGGCCCTGGTGTGGCATCAATAAGACATGCATCCTTCTCTGCATGGGGAATTAGGGCGCTTCTTCAAGGGGTATGATGCAATGCAATGGGTAATGCACACACGATGTAGCCTACTTTGAGTTTTGCTGAATTCAGATCCGTGCTGGACACACCAGCAGAGGCAACTCACATAACACTCATCACATGCGCTGGTGCTGTGTCAGGGAGAGAAAAGTGCATTGCAATGCCCTGGGTTTTGATTGGTCCAGGCTGTATCGATTAATATATCTGCAAGTGTCTTCACGCATTGAATTTGCAAATGTGGGGCCTGCCGAGCCCTGCACGCATTTTTGGACCCAGCCGATGCATCGGATGTGGCTGTCTTTGCGCTGTTGTCTGAGCCTGAACAACGAGATATTATCTTGCGGGGACTTGTGATTCTTGCTTGTGTCTGCTTTGCTGCTCATGATTATGTGGCTGCCAGCTCAAGAATATATATTGCAGCCAGCGCATGCTGCACAAGGGAGGATCCGTCAAACGGTGGCTAGTCCTACTAGCGTAGTAGATATAGCTTATCTGCAATATGGGTGGGGCATGCATTCGTGTGCTCCCTATGTTTTCGGGCGAGCAGCGTGGGTGTGTTGCTGTGAAGGTGCAACTGTTCAGACTTGAAAGCTTCTGGGGAAGTATATTGAGTCTTGAATATCTGCAGGGCGGTTCGTTTTCTTTTTGTTGGAGGAGAAATTACATCCATGTTGTCTTTGAGTACGGGAACATGCATGGGCACCTGAGATCAGGGTATGCACTTGGTGTCTCCCATCAGGGTGCTATTGTTTGATTTGGATTTCAGAACTCTTGAAATTTGGAGAAGAATAATTGTTGCAACATCTGATTGGTTTCACTCGTTTTGCCACCGTTTTGGATCAGCGGAAGCATTAAGTCACCTACATTGCGCAAATTGGGGTGCACTTCTTGGGGCGCATGCATGCTGTACATATTAAGCTTACTATTCAATTAATTGACTTGCAAGGGTTATGAATATGACCAGGCGCATCTATGTGTGTGGCACCAGGCAGAAATGCTTCCATCCCAGTGTAAAATATTTTCCAAAGTCTCATGCAGATTTTCTTTGTGTTCTATACCCCAGGTCCTAAACGGTCCCTCTGTTCCTTACGTAATTTCAGTGGCACTCACAGATAAGTTCTGTCTGTTTTGACTAGTATGCAAGCATCATCCCTGTATTGAAGAGCAATTTGCTTGCCATGTCACACGCCAGTGGGCAAATTTAATTCGTTCTGTCATGTACCAAGGAAGATATTCTGTACATCCTCTACAGCGCCCCCCAGTGGCCATGTGACACATACAAGACACAATGACGTCGCAAGGAAGCTCTCAGTAATGTACAACCACCCGTGTGCCACATGTACAGCAGTCGAGACATGAGCCTTTGTGAACACAACCTGAACCGAGCCTGATTTTCCCAACCTTTTCAACAAGTACAACAGATTGATCAAGGCTATATTCTGCTCCTCCTCAGCTGCAAATAAATACAGTAAGCTTCTGTCTACTCAAGGAAGCTTTCAAATTCATCAGCTAGGCACTGGTGCACTGCCGTTGCAGTCACCTTCCGGCCTTGCAGGTGTCCTCAGAGGACCATTATTGTGGACGGCACGAATCTTGAAATTTTTAGTCCCTTGCGCTGCCGATTAAATACAAATTCACCCTCACGGGAGTCTCTTCAGGGGATTATATGTAATTGAGATCTATACGTACAGCGTAAATTATATGATAGATCCCCATGGTCCGTTCTAAATATCTGCCCTCTCTCATCTGGTGAAGGGTGAGAGGGGGGCCTGGGAGCGGGGGGACCCCATAGGAGTGGCGCCAGGTGTCGGCAGTGGAGTGGCTCCAGGTGTCCTCAAATCGTTCCTGCGCGCCTCTACCAGCCGCTTGCCTGCCACCCGCTCCGGCACAAGCCCCTGTGTTAATCGGCCAGAGCCAGTGCAGCCTCAGCAACTTCATATTATATTGTATTGAGTTCCATTTCTGCTGGCAGAGGTTGCTGCTACGGGGCCCTTGTTGCCGGCAGAAGCTCCATCCTTTGGTGCAATCTGGAGTTTTTCAAGGCACCTGTTGCTCGGGGGATTGCAGTTCGCACTGGCACGACACTGTAAGAGCATATTTCTGCAGTCTGACTCGGCAAAATTCCATGGGCGCCATGCGCAGTCTTCTGAAGTTTTTGTACAGACTTTACCTGGCAGAAACTCCGAGCACGTGCACCAATTTGTTGGCTGGCCTGGCAAAAGCATCAATTTGATTTGTTGCTGGACAGCCGTGGAGGTCACCTGCAGGAACACGTCATGCTGCTGGCGGAAGGTACGCCCCCGGCAGACGGAGCGCAGCCCCTCGCCAGAATAGGATACGGTAGGGGACACCTCAACACCCTTGCACTCCTTGGGCAGCCGCAGCCGACCGCCTGATCTGGCGACCCACCTGCATTTACACCATGCCCACGACAGCTCACGCGCATGCCAATTTGTAGTGCATGCTCAGAACGAATGGATTGCAAGGTCCAATTGCATCAAATCTAATTTTAGATTCAATGGAAGTTTCCACATTGCATGAGCCTGTTGCCGGCTGATGAGACACATGCAAACACTAGGCTGGTGCATCTGTTGCCTGCAATTTCCGGTCAAATGGTTGGCACTATGCAGAATTCAGCCATCCTGGCATGCTCCCTGATGAGATTGCTGTTGTTACTAACAATCCCAATACCTCACTCTTTCATACACCTCACAATAAATCAACTTCCATATTTTCTACACTTCAACACTTCTATATCTGTAGGAATATCACACATGTAAAAAGGCCTCACCTGGTGTGCAGGCCCAGGATAGCCTTGCGTGCGGTGTCGGGTGAGTCATTGTCAGAGCCGGGGGCGTTTTTTACGGGCGCAAATTCTTCCTCGCGTTTCACTTCCAGCAGGGCCACGCGCTGCGCCCACGAGAAGGTGTCGAAGATGAACAGCTCCAGCTTTATGCCCTGCCCACACCAACGAAGACCTCAACTATTGGTGATAGTTGTTTCATCCTCAAGCCTGCCATGCATGATTCAAACCTGGAGCTTTACTCCCTGCCCAAAGCAGAATGAAATTTCCCCAGTGCTTGCACAAGCCAAGTTGAGACTGCGATGCATGATTACAACTTCAAGCTCGATGCAGTACAGGCAGAGGCATAATGCAAGAGCGTGCATCATATTTTACTGATGGATAGGCTCGCTGAAGTTGGCAAGCAGAACCCTTTGGGCCAGTGCAATAGGTGAGATCGCCAATGCATGCAAGGGGGGCTGCTGGGTTTGTGAGGCTCGGCCACACCTGCACCGGGCCGTCGACGGAGGGTATCTTTTTCCGCGCAATGTGGTACTGCCCATCTGCCTGCAGCCGCCGCGCAGCCGTCTCCAAGAACTCTCGCGTGAAGTAATGCATGCAGACGTTGCTCCAGTTGTACTTCAGCTGCCCCTGCCCTGCACGCACAATACCTTGCACACATAAATCCGGGGCTTGCATTTTGATTTTGTCGCTGTCATAGCAGTTGTCAACTCGGATACTGCATGCTCTTGCCTATGCATGCTTACTCCGACGCTTGATGATATTCTTCTGTCTGCCAGATTCTTCAGCGTTTTACAGAAGGGATAAATCAGCCAAGGGTTAGGGCACAATGGATTTCGAATACGTGCTTGAGACTGCAGAAGATCTCCCTCACCTTGTCGTGAAGAGGAGAAGAGGCGACCCCAGGAGCTGCGGCGCAGGTTTCCACTCCCCTCCCCAGCCCCTGCGAGGCACAAACTACGCGTCACAATCCCCTCATTCTCAACAAAATTCAACTAACAGGTGGCAACAGTAGGCACATCATGGCTCAAGCTGCCATGAGAGTATTGCTGGTATTGAGAGTGGCATGCAGCTCACTATCGTTGCCCTGTCAGCTGCAGACTAGGCACAGACACAAACCTCACAGAACCCGGCAAACATTACCAGTGCCTTTCAAGATCAGAACTCTAGCTTTGTTGGTACCCGTGCAAACATCCTTGTGACTGTTTAGTCGGGGGTTAGTCAGGCGCGCACCGCTGTGCGTGGCGGCAGCTTCCTGCGGGTCCAGCTCGCTGTATTCGACAACCTCGATGCGGCCGTCGCGCCGCGCAAAGACGCCCACGCGCTCCTCCGGGTACGCCTTGGCCACCACCCGCGCACCTGCGCGCACATGTGCCTTTCCGGTTAGCCATCTGCTTGCCCACCACATGCGGGCTGTTACGTACCCTGTACTAGATTGTCCATCTGGAGGTCAAGCTTGTTCCTTAGGGTGCAGTGGATTGTGCAGTGTGGGAGAGATTCAATGTCCCAACTGGGGGGCATGAAGAATGCCTTTGGCCTGACCTCCACTAAGTTCAGATGAGGCCTGTCAAAGCCTGAGCCTTGCCTCTGTACCCTCAAGATTCAGGTGGAACTCAGGTGTTACCAGAAGCTCAAATGCAGCAAATGGCAGTGCATGTTGTGCGAGAAAGTGACACATAGCAAACAGGATTCAAGCTGTAAAAGTAGGGATGCGCACCGCACTCGGCGCCCAATTCGTGGCAGTAGCCTGCAAAGAGGGGGTCGCCCAGCCTGACCAGGGCGTTGTCCACGCTGAGGCAGTCCACGCACTCCACGCCGTTCTGTGCCATGTCCCCCAGGACACCCTCCCTGTGCCGAAGGTGACAACCTTCTTACTCGCTGCAGGAAACTTCTGTATGATGGTTTTCTCCTCAAGAAGTATGAAATCTGCAAGGTGCATGCATTACCCAGCACTTCCTATACCTCTCTGTGTCAACCCTCATATTCAGACAAGGGACAAGCCTTTTGAGGCTTCCTTGAATGAATCAAGGGTCCATTATGGCTGCACATGCTAAACAACCACACCATGCATAGCATGCGTGCAGCAATTTAGGCAAAAGAGTAATGACAAGAGCACCTCTGCATGGCTGTGTAGAGGCCGCCGTTGCCGTCTGGGGCCCTGGCGATGGAACAGGGCGAAGCCAGGATAAAACTGCCATCCTCTGTCAAGCACGGCAGCGTCCCCTGTCACCACACCATGCAATGCGCGGTCAATACACTTACTACTTATTCTCACCGTCCTTCAAGCTCAAAATCCGCCGGCGCGAGGTGGCCAAGCACGTCTCTGTGAGAATTGGCATAAGCAAGGAGTAGACTGCATGCGTTTTGCGAATTGCCTCACAGGATGCAACACAGTAGAGTGAATGGAACCGGGGCTTGATACATGCCTTCCAAGGATTGCCTCACAGGATGCAATACAGCAGAGGGAATGCAAGGGGGCCTTGACTCAGTGAAGCTTCCCAACTTCCATTGAGGAGTTTCTTTCCTTTTCCTAAGTAAGCAAGCCAGCTATCTCCTGGGTTGAGAAGTGGGACGTGGAGGGAACATCAGAACCTGCTGGAAGAAGACAATCTGGGAGGCCTCCAGGCCGAAGTGGGCATGCTGCTGGAAGAATTCGCGCGTGGCAGCATCCGTGGCCGCGCTCGTCATTATGTACCATCGCACAGGGTGCCTGCCCGCCCCCACTCATGTTTTGATGTCCTGACAGTTGTGGTGTTCATGCCAGTGAGCACCAATAGCATAGCCAACCACGCAAACCCGGTGAAAGAAATGTGGTATGCTGATGACTTGCGATGAGAAAATTGCTGCATGCAAACATCTGAGCCCGGGCTCTTCTGATGGATTGGACGCTGACAAGCAAGACCTTCAATCTCTTGACCAGTGCGGAAACTCATAAGCCAGAGTTTGCGCATGAGTTTCTTTGTGTGCCAGGGTCATGCAGTAGCACACCTGACGTCAGAGCCCGGCCCGAAGATGGCCTGCGCGGCGAGGTGCTGCAGCCTGTTGAGGCGCTCGGCGTACAGCTGGAAGAGCGATTTGCGCGAGGGCAGTCCGATGTCATAACAACCCTTTGGGGCGTCGCTGCCCAGCCGCGTCCCCTGCCCGCCAGCCATCAGCACCACTCCCAGCCGCCCCTGCGCGCATCACAGGGCGTTCCCTTTTTCAGCCAGACCCGTCCTGAGGCGTGCCCTACTGTCAGCTATGCTATTATTATTGCTATTGTTACACGCTTTTCCTGCCAACAGGCAACGTACGTCCTGCAGACAAATTGCAGTTGAAGGCTAACACAATCCTACCCCTTGTTGTACTTGCCAGGTCCAAGCAGACCCAATCAACCGTGGGCACGGTGCTCAGTATTTCTACCGCCCCCCGCCAGCCGG